>Ga0302250_1000061_pt1 | contig 178657 bp, 159 predicted proteins | sample AAG_RA_Asp_MG_FD_193536 | JGI IMG/M metagenome (GOLD analysis project Ga0302250, IMG submission 193536) | Enriched activated sludge microbial communities from anaerobic digester in WTTP, New Holstein, Wisconsin, United States - AAG_RA_Asp | ecosystem: Engineered > Bioreactor > Anaerobic >... | reverse complement strand
CGGTCGAGGCTTGATGCCTTCGGCCGTCGTAGTGGCGGAACAGGATATCGTCCGGGACGCGCATGGCGGAACTGTAGATCTGTGTTTAGACGATTGATGTAACGGAGGATTTTTTCCTTTCTTTAGTGGGTGATGAGGCGCTGCGCTTGAAGCGCGCGGTGCGCCCGAATGGCTGGCTTTTTCGCGTGCCGAGGAGTATATTGAAGCCGTGCCGTGATCAGCGGCAAGTCCGGTACGAAGTGGTTGTTCCGCCGTGTTAGCTGGAGACTTGATGGGAGATCATTGCAAGGCAACACCTAAAGATGATTGTGCAGTACCCAGGCGGCGTGAAGCCGATTACTCCGGCCAGGTGTGCCGGGGATGAGTCCCAGAAGCCCATGCATTTACTGCATGGGCTTTTTCAATTCTCTGCGAGAAAAGCCGCGATTCGTTTGCCGATCCGGTCGTTGCTTGCCGGGTCGAGACAATCATATGTTTCCGGCTTCAAGGTGTTGGTCATCCAGGTGATCTGCCGCTTCGCCAACTGGCGGGTGGCGTAGATGCCGCGATCGCGCATTTCATCGCGCGGGATGATCCCGTCCTGCGCTTCCCATACCTGGCGATAGCCGACGCAGCGCATTGATGGCAGGTTCAGCGAGAGCGTGTACTTGCTTCGGAGCGCCGATACCTCGTCTTCAAACCCGGCCGCGAGCATTGCGTCGAAGCGGGTGGCGATGCGTTGGTGCAGTGTTCCTCGCTCGGAGGGAAGCAGGCCGAGGGAAAGAAAATCGAAGGGCGGGGCGGCCCGGTGTCCGGCGGCGAGCAACTCGGACATCGGCTGGCCCGATATCCGGAAAATCTCCAGTGCGCGCTGAATCCGCTGGGCATCGGTTGCATGCAGGCGGGCCGCCGTGGCCGGGTCGATGCGGGCCAGTTCGGCATGCACGGCCGGCCAGCCGTGGGCAGCGGCGAGGGCGTCGATTTCGGCGCGGATTGCGGGGTCCGCCTGCGGCAGTTCGGCGAGACCGTCGAGCAATGCCTTGAAGTAGAGCATCGTGCCGCCGACGAGGAGCGGGACTTTTTCGCGAGCGGCGATTTCGCTCATGACGGCAAGCGCGTCGCTGCGGAAGCGGGCCGCGGAATAGGCTTCCTCCGGACTGATCAGATTGATCAGGTGGTGCGGAAAGGTTTGCAAGGTCACGGCATCGGGCTTGGCCGTGCCGATATCCATGTCACGAAAGACGAGCGCCGAGTCGACGCTGACGAGTTCGACCGGGAACCGTTCGGCCAGCCACATGGCGGCCGCGGTCTTGCCCGATGCCGTCGGACCCATCAGCAAAACGGCAGGGGGATGTCGTTTCATCGTCCGCGCAGGAACAGCGAGTCGAGCTCCTGCATGGAGAGCTGGGTCCAGGTCGGCCGGCCGTGGTTGCATTGGTCGGCGCGCTCCGTGGCTTCCATCTGTCGCAGCAGGGCGTTCATCTCGGGGATCGATAGTTGGCGACGGGCGCGCACGGCGCCGTGGCAGGCCATGGTTGCCAGTAATTCGTTGCGACGCGCGGTCAGCATCTGGCTGACGCCATGTTCACGCAGTTCGGCCAGCAGGCTGCGGGCCAGCGCGGCGGGATCGGCGGCCTGGAGCAGGGCGGGGACGCTGCGCACGGCAAGCTGCGTCGGCCCCATCAGGGCGATGTCGAAGCCGAGGTTGCGCAACGAAGCGGCGTGTTCCTCGGTTGTGGCGACGTCAAGCGCCTCCGCGCTGAAAACCGCCGGAATCAACAACGCCTGCGTGGCGATCTTCTGCTGGTCGAGGGCGTTCTTGAGTTTTTCGTAAAGGATGCGTTCGTGCGCGGCGTGCATGTCGACGAGCACCATGCCGGCCGCGTTCTGGGCGAGGATGTAGATGCCGTGCAACTGTGCCAGCGCATAGCCGAGCGGTGGCGCCGAGCCCGGGAGGCTGTCCGGAAGGGATGGGGTTTCCTTCGGGAGAGGCGCTTCACGCGCCGATTGACTGAAGGCGTAGTAGGCCGCCGTTGCCGGTTCCGCGACTCGCAGTGGCGTCTGGTGGCGTGGCGTCCAGTTACTCGGCGCGTAGGAAGGAATTTGCGGAACGGACACGGTCGGCATGGCAGGCGCCTGGCGAGGCGCTTCTTCCAATGTGCGGTTCATCGTTTGGGCCGCCGCTGTGAGCGGGTTCGACAACGCCTTTTGCACGGCGTGGAAGACGAATTGGTGCACGGCGCGGCTGTCGCGGAAGCGCACTTCGGTCTTGGCCGGATGGACGTTGACGTCGACCAGCGCCGGGTCGATTTCCAGGAAAAGGCAGTAGGCCGGGTAGCGGCTGCCGTGCAGCATGTCCTGGTAGGCTTCGCGCAGCGCGTGGGTAAGCAGCTTGTCGCGCACGAAGCGGCCGTTGACGTAGCAGTACTGGGCGTCGCTGCGCGGGCGTGAATGGGCTGGTGTCGCGCAATGGCCGGACAGACGCAGCGGGCCGGAGGCGGTGTCGAGCGAACGCGATTCGGCCAGGAAGTCCTCGCCGAGAATGGCGCCGGCGCGACCGGCTGAATCGTTCCTGACCAGATGCAGGGTGACGCGTCCGTTGTGCGAGAGCGTGAACGCGACGGCCGGATGCGCCAGCGCGATGCGCTTGACCGCTTCGGCGCAATGAGCGAATTCGGTCGCTTCGGATTTGAGGAACTTGCGCCGGGCCGGGGTGTTGTAATACAGGTCGCGCATTTCGACGACCGTTCCCGCCAGCAGCGCGGCCGGTTCCGGCGAAGCACCGGGCTCTGCCGAGAGCCGCCAGGCGTGCGTCGATCCGGTCAGGCGGCTGGTCAGTGTCAAGCGCGCGACCGAGGCCACCGAAGCCAGCGCCTCGCCACGGAAGCCGAGCGTGGCGACCTGCTCCAGATCGGCGAGCGAGGTGATCTTCGAGGTGGCGTGGCGGGTCAGGGCCAGCGCCAGCTCGTCGCGGGCGATGCCGCAACCGTCGTCGGTGACACGGATCAGCTTGACGCCACCCTCTTCGAGCTGGATCTGGATGGCCGTGCTGCCCGCGTCCAGGGCGTTTTCGAGCAATTCCTTGAGGACAGAGGCAGGGCGTTCGACGACCTCGCCAGCGGCAATCTGGCTGATCAGCAGGTCGGGAAGGCGCTGGATGGCGGCGCGGGACGGGGGGGCTGTGGACATTTGCCGATTATACCGGCGGGGCTTACAGTTCCTCCGGCTTGAATCCCGTTTCGCTGTAAATGGCCTCGATGATATTCTGGCCGATGCGCGAGGTCAGCTCCTTGTGCGTCTTGACCATTTCCCTCTTGAGCGCGAGGCGTTCCGCAGAAGTCGGAACATAAACCTTTGTTTTGCCTGTCTCGATGATCCGGGCGAGGGCCTTGTCGTTTTCCTCCTGGGCGATCCGGTTGGCGTATTCCGTCGCTTCGTTCATGGCCTGGGTGAGCTGGTTGCGGATACCGCGTGGCAGGCTTTCCCAGAAGCGTTTGTTGGCGATGACGACATAGCCGAGATAGCCGTGTTCGGTGATCGTCATGTGCTTTTGCACCTCGAACATTCGCTGCGTGTAAAAGTTCGAGTGAGGGTTCTCCGTACCATCGACGACGCCTGTTTTCAGTGCCATATAGACATCGGAAAACGCTGTGACGACAGGTTGAGCGCCGAGTGTGCGCATTTGCGACTCGATGACTTTTGATGACTGGATGCGCATTTTCAGGCCGTGAAAATCATCGGGCGTCTTCAACGCCCGGTTTGCCGAAAACGACTTGAAGCCGTTGTCCCAGAACGCCAACCCCTTGATTCCCTTGGGCTCCAGCTTCTTCAGCAGAGCGATTCCGATGTTGCCTTGCGTGACCCGGTGCAGCATGCTGACGCTGTCAAAGACGTAGGGAAGGTCGAATACTTCAAACTCCTTGATCCCGAGCGGGCCGAGCTTGGCGAGCGACGGAGCCAGCATCTGAACCGCGCCGAGTTGCAGCGCTTCCATTTCGTCCCTGTCCTTGTAGAGGGTCGAGTTCGGATAGACCTCGACGCGCACGGCATTTCTGGTCAGTTCCGCGACGCGCTGCGCGAAATAGTCGGCCGCCTTGCCTTTGGGGGTGTCGACGGCAACAACGTGGCTGAACTTGATGACGATCGTCGGCTGGGCTGTCGCGGTAAGCGGTATCCCGAAGGCCAGCAGCATCGAAAAAAACACGGAGCGGAGTAATTGCATCATTGACCGGCGTCACTATTCTTCAGAGGCAGACGTTTACATACTTATGACAACAGCGCTGGAAAGGCAATTGCGGATTGCTGCAGTGCATCCGGGAAGAGCGGCCCCGTTTTGTTCCGGGCTCAAGATGCCAGAGTGCCGACCGGCCATCACGAACCTGTCATCTCCCGTGTGCCGACGTCCCTTGATCTCGGGCGATACGGATTTCCACAATTGCGGGGCAGGGTGGCTGCGCCGATAGTGTAGCCAAGCGACAGACTCCGCCGGAAGAATTATATCGATCCAAGAGCGGAGATTGGGAGCGCCAGTTTTTTTCGCATCTTTATGCGATTTTTTCTCTCTGGGAGGGGTTTATGTCATCGGCTGCAAGTACCGTAGGAAACAGGAAGTGGCTCCCGTGGGCCATTGCCTTCGTGGTGGGTGGAATCGCGCTGGCTTGGTTCGGCCTCGGCTCGAGTCAGGCGGCGCCGATGTCGCCCGCTGTCAAGACGCTGATCGTGCTGGCCTGCGTCGCCATTCTTTTTGTTACTGAAGCAATTCCCCTGGCGGTCACCGCCATGGGAGGGGCGATCGTACTCGGGTTGCTCGGCGTGATTCCGGTCAAGAGCGTCTTTTCGGGGTTGTCGAATTCGACAGTGGTGCTTTTCGCTGCGATGTTCGTTATCGGCGCATCGATGTTCCATACGGGCCTTGCTCAAAAACTGGGGCAAACCGTCGTACGCTTTTCCGGGACGAGTGAAAACGGGTTGATGATCGGCGTGATGGTTGCGGCCGGTGGCCTATCCGGTTTTACGTCCAACACCGGAACGACGGCGTGCCTGATTCCGGTGGTGCTGGGGATTTGTTCGGCTGCAAAGATTCCGGCATCGCGGCAAATGATGCCGCTGGCCTTTGCTGCTGGCCTTGGGGGCATCATTACCCTGGTCGGAACGCCGCCGAACATCATCGCCGCCGGCGCTCTGAAGGCCGCGGGTTTGCGTCCCTTCGGTTTCTTCGAATTCGCGTGGATCGGGATTCCATTGACGGTGGTCGGCATCATCTACATGCTGACGATTGGCAAGCGCTTGCTGCCGAAGGTGAATGTTTCTGCAGCTGATGTCGAAGTCGATGCGGATGCCGCGGCAGAAGCAAAAGCGTCGACCAGCGACCCGTTCAAGTCATCGCTCACCGCAGTGGTGCTGGTTTCCGTGGTTACGGTCATGGCGCTTGATCTCAAGCAGGTTCCGCTCGAAGTGGCCGCCGGAATTGGCGCCCTGATTCTCGTGATCACGAAGTGCCTGTCCGAGAAGCAGGCTTACACCGGGATCGACTGGGTGACGATCTTCCTGTTCGCCGGCATGATGCCGATCGCCACGGCGATGGACAAGAGCGGTGCCGGGAAGATGATTGCGGAATGGGTGGTCGGACTCTTGGGCGGCAATCCCAGTCCGTACATGCTGACTGCCGCCTTGTTCGTCCTTTCGGCCGGGCTGACCCAGTTCATGTCGAATACCGCGTGCGCCGCGTTGCTGGCTCCGATCGGGATCTCCATCGCCCAAGGCGTCGGTGCCAGCCCGCATGCCGTGCTGATGGCGATTGCCGTGGCCGCGTCGTGTGCCTTCTCCACGCCGGTGGGCACGCCGCCGAACACCCTGGTGCTCGGGCCGGGCGGATATCGCTTCAACGATTACGTGAAGGTCGGGACAGGGCTGACGATAATCTGCATGATCGTCTCGCTGATCATCATTCCGATTGTGTGGCCGTTCTTCCCGGTCAAGTAACAGCGAGACAAAAGGTAAGTGGCGAAATAACACCACTGATTCGTTTTTCCATGACGGAGGGGGAGCGGGAACCCCCTCCTTTTTTTTGATTGCCGCCGGCAGGTGTTTTTTCGCCTGTCGATGTCTTGCACTCCAACGTGCGTGAGGCATACTCCGAAGCTTCCGGCCACCATGGGCCGGACCTTTCATCAATCGCGGGCTGATCCGGGGCGATCGACAAGCAGGCTTACATGGCATTTTCCGCTATCGCAAAAACAAAGCACAGAAACGGCGCTCCCGATCGGCATGTGTCTTCCCGCTGGTCGAGCTGGTACCTGATCGCGCTCAAGGCCGCGATGGGGCTTTTGCTGATCTTGCTTGTCGCTTTGTTCTGGGTTTTGTTCGAGAGCGAGACCGAAGAGCAGCGCACGACTCTGATCGCCGACGTCCTCTGGCTCGAGCAGGGGATCAATTTCCATCTCGAAGGCAATGCCGAGTTTCTGGAACAGCTGTCGGGGGAGTTGGCGCAAGAGAAAGACAGCCGGAGCCTTTTCAGGCAGCGCGCCGGCTATCTGCTGAGGAACAACCCGGACGTCCTTCAGATCATGTGGCTCGGGCCATCAGGTGGCGTGGTCGATTTCGAACCGGCCGTGAAGCTTCCCCGCCTGGGTGTTGACGGCATCGGCGGCGAGCGACACGCCCTGGCGCTGGAAATGTCACGCAAGCTTGGCAAGCCCACGTATACCGACGCCTATTCCACCGCGAGCGGATGGCAGTTCGAAATGTACGTCCCCGTATTCATCGACGGGAAATATGACGGATCGCTGGTTGTCGTCTATTCCTTCAATTCCCTGCTGAAGCATCTTGTTCCATGGTGGTTCGCCGAAAAGTACCAGGTGCGCATCGTTGATGAAGACGGAAGTGTTCTGGCCAGCAAGATGCGGGCGGGGAGCGCGACTACCCCCATCAATTACGCGATTCCTGTCGATCCGCCTGGCTATGGGATCGTGCTCCGGGTGGACGCCTATCGTGCGAGCGGCAGCTTTGTCGAAGTATTGTTGACGACGCTGGTGATTGCCCTCGCCGTGGCCGTTCTGTTGAGCTTGTGGGTGATGCGGCGGCATATTCAGCGTCGTCTTGCCGCTGAGCAGGCGTATCGCGCCGAATACGCGTTCCGCAAGGCCATGGAGGATTCGCTGACCGTCGGCATGCGCGCGCGCGATCGTGTCGGGCGGATTACGTACGTCAATCCGGCGTTCTGTCAGATGGTCGGTTTCAGCGAGGACGAATTGATCGGTGCAAGCCCGCCGATGCCGTTCTGGGCACCGGAAGATCAGGAAAAATCGCGAGCGATCAACGAAGCCGTCATTGCCGGCCACGCCCCCAGGGAGGGGGCGGAAGTCCGGTTGATGCGCAAGGACGGTAAACGCTTCGATGCGCTGGTTTACGAGGCGCCTCTGATCGACGCTGACGGACAGCATACGGGCTGGATGGCTTCGATCGTCGATGTGACGGAGCGAAAACGGGCGGAGGAGTTGGCGCGGCAGCAGCAGGAAAAGCTGCAATTCACGTCGCGTCTGGTCACCATGGGTGAGCTTGCCTCCACGCTGGCGCATGAACTGAACCAACCGCTCGCGGCGATTACAAGCTATACGGCAGGTTGCCTGAACAAGATAGAGTCCGGTGTGTTTTCGCCGGAGGAACTCAAGTCCGCCTTGGAGAAACTTGGCGTGCAGGCGCAGCGGGCGGGAAAGATCATTCGACGGGTCCACGATTTCGTGCGCAAGAGCGAACCGAAACTCGCTCCGTGCAACCTGGTCGAGGTGATTGAGGACAGCATCGGCCTGATCGAATCGGCAGCCCGGCTGGCGGGCGTCCGCATCGTCAGGGAGTTCCCGTCTGTCTCGGGTGAGCTGATGGGGGATCGCGTAATGCTCGAGCAGGTGCTGTTGAACGTGATGCGCAATGCGATCGAGGCGATGAGCGGGGTATCGTCCGAACGGCGCTGTCTGACGTTGCAGCTCGCCCAGCCGGATGACCAGCAGGTGCAGATTCGCGTTGTCGATCGCGGGCCGGGCATGCCCCCCGAAGTCCTCGAGAATCTGTTCACGCCATTCTTCACGACGAAACCGCACGGGATGGGAATGGGGCTCAACATTTGTCGCTCGATCATCGAGTTTCACCGTGGTCGTTTGTGGGTTGAAGAAAATCCGGAGAGTGGTACTGTCGTGGTTATTTCTCTTCCAGTGATCCAGTCATGACCCAGTTTGCCTACATCGTCGACGACGACGAAGCCATTCGCGACTCCCTCAGCTGGCTGATGCAATCGCGCGGGGTGCCGTGTCGTACCTATGCGTCGGCCGAGTTGTTTCTCGAAGCCTGGGATCCCTCTTTTGCCGGGTGCATTCTTCTTGATATCCGCATGGGGGAAATGAGCGGCAACGAGTTGTTCGACCACTTGCTCGAGCGGGGCTGCCTGATGCCGGTGATTTTCCTGACGGGCCATGGCGACGTACCTTTGGCGGTGTCAACGTTGAAGAACGGCGCCTTTGATTTCGTCGAAAAGCCGTGCAACGACAATTTGCTGGTGGATCGGGTCGTCGAGGCGTTCAAGCTCGACGAGGCGAGACGGGTCGCCGCCGCGTCGGCCGATTCGGTCAACCAGCGACTGGCCCAGCTGACGCCCCGGGAGCGGCAGGTAATGGACCGGATTCTGCTGGGAAAGCTGAACAAGGTAATCGCCGACGAATTGCAGGTCTGCATGCGCACCGTGGAGGTGCATCGGGCCAGCCTGTTCGACAAGATGGGAGTCAAGACGGCGGTCGAACTGGCCAAGATGGTTGCCGAAAATCAGGGGAAATCCGTGATCTGATCGGCAACGCCGGGTTCGATGGGGCAAACATAAAAAAATCCCGCGCCGGTGTGGCACGGGATTGAAAGTCCCATCGTTGCGATGGGTCAGGGAGGGTCAAACATTGTCAGCGGAGGGCGCTGAAGCAATGCCCGTAGTCTAGGCGCGCGCCGGCCGGGCGTCTGTTGCGCTATCGCGCTTGTTCTGTGACGGTTTGTGATTGTCCTGACGGGCGCTCGAATCTCTTTAGAATGACGCCTTTCTCTCTGTCAGGATCAAACCAATGGAGTATTTGGCCGCCTTTCTCGATATCGTTCTGCATCTCGACAAGCATCTCGCGGTGTTGGTTGAACAGTATGGTGTCTGGGTCTATGCGATTCTCTTCCTGATCATTTTCAGCGAAACCGGGTTGGTGGTGATGCCTTTCCTGCCGGGCGATTCGCTGCTCTTCGTCGCGGGAGGCTTGGCGGCGCTGGGCGGGATGGATATCGGTATCCTTGTCGGGACGCTGATTGCGGCGGCGGCTCTGGGCAACATGGTCAATTACCAGGTCGGCCGGTACATCGGGCCGCGGGTATTCCAGTGGCAGAATTCCCGCATCTTCAACAAGGGGGCGCTGCTCAAGACGCAGGCCTTCTATGAACGTCACGGCGGCAAGACCCTGGTGATTTCGCGCTTCCTGCCGCTTCTGCGCACGTTTGCCCCCTTCGTCGCGGGCGTCGGCGCGATGAACTACCTGCGCTTTCTGGCGTTCAATTTCCTGGGGGCAATTGCATGGGTAGTGTCACTGACCCTGGCCGGCTACTTTTTTGCCAACCTGCCCTGGGTGAAGGCGAATCTGAGCCTGGTGATCGTCGGAATCATCGTCGTTTCGCTGGTGCCCGTGGCGATCGGCTGGTGGCACGAGCGCAAGGCGAACAAGACGAAGCGCCCGGCATAGTTCAGCGGGCGCGGCGCTTCCGGTCCATCAACTGCATGATCATCGGCGTGAAAATGATCTGCATGGCGAGTCCCATCTTTCCTCCGGGGCAGACGATGATGTTCGGGCGCGACATGAACGAGTCGTGCAGCATGCTTAGCAGGTAGGGGAAATCGATTCCGCGCGGATCGTCGAAGCGGATGACCAGGAAGCTCTCATCGAGCGTCGGGATGTCGTTGGCGATCAGCGGATTGGACGTGTCGACGGTTGGCACGCGCTGGAAATTGACGTGCGTCCGCGAGAATTGCGGGCAGATGTAGTTGATGTAGTCGGGCATGCGGCGCAGGATGGTATCCATCACCGCCTCGGTGGAATAGCCGCGGACTGCCTTGTCGCGATGGATTTTCTGGATCCACTCAAGGTTGATGATCGGGACGACCCCAACGCGCAGGTCGACATGCCTGGCGATATCGATTTTGTCGGTCAGGGCGGCACCGTGCAGTCCTTCGTAGAACAGCATGTCGGTATTGTCCGGCAGTGCTTCCCACTCAGTGAAGGTTCCGGGAGCGGCGCCCAGTCGTGCGGCCTCTTCGTTGTCGTGGATGTAGTGGCGGCGTTTGCCCTGTCCGGTCTCTCCGTATTCGCGAAAAAGGTCCTCCAGTTCGCCCAGGAGGTTGGCATCCGGCCCGAAGTGGCTGAAATGATGGTTTCCCGCCGCTTCTTCCTCCGCCATCTTTTGGGTCATCTCGGCCCGGTTGTAACGATGGAAACTGTCGCCACCGATGATTTCGGCATTGATCTTCTCGCGCCGGAAGATGTGCTGGAACGAATGTGTGACCGAGGTGGTGCCTGCACCCGATGAGCCTGTGATGGCGATGATGGGGTGTTTGATCGACATGCAGCGTCTCCTGAGGCGAAAGGGAAGTCTGGTCCGGTCAGTTCGTGCGGAAGAGTGTCCGCGTGGAGAAGAGCGGGGAACTGAAAGGTTTGTCCTCGCCGTTCAGGAACTCCTGGTGATAGCGTTCGATGCGCTCGATTTCGTTGCGCGAGCCCAGTATTACGGGGGTTTTCTGGTGCAAACCGGTCGGCACAATGCCGCTGATGCGTTCGTAACCGGTCGAGGCCCAACCGGCCGCCTGTTCGATGAGCATGGCCATCGGGTTGGCCTTGTGCAACAGGTCGGTGCGTCCCGGCGTTTCCGGATCGCGGGTGTCGCGCGGGTAGAGGAACACGCCGCCGCGCATGAGGATGCGGTGCACGTCGGCCACCATCGATGCCGCCCAGCGCATGTTGAAATCCTTGCCGCGAATCCCGCTCTGTCCCGCGAGGCATTCCTCGACGTAGCGCCGGATCGGCGGCTCCCAGAAGCGTTCCTTCGACGTGTTGATGGCAAAACTCTGCGTATCCGCCGGGATATCGAGGTTTGGGTGGGTCAGCAGGAACTCGCCAATTTCCCGGTCAAGGGTGAAGCCGTGCGTGCCGTTGCCGATCGTCAATACCATGATCGTGGAGGATCCGTATAGCGCATAACCGGCGGCGACTTGCGCCGCGCCCGGTTGCAGGAAATCCTCGATCGAGGTGTTGCAGGTGGCTTCCGGGCAGCGCAACACCGAGAAAATGCTGCCGACGGTAAGGTTGATGTCGATGTTCGATGACCCGTCCAGCGCATCGAAAAGCAGCAGGTAGTTACCCCGGCGCTCATCGGACGGCGGGGTGTAGATCGAGTCCATTTCCGCGGAAGAAATCGCCGCCAGGTGCCCTCCCCAGTCGCAATGATGGAGAAACAACCCGTTGGCCATTTCCTTGAGGTCGGTCGTGCCGTACCGTTCGCGCAGAATCAGTTTGCCCAGCGAGACACTTTGCGAAATGGCCTTGCAGGAACGCACCACGTCACTGATCAGCATGGAAAACTCGCCGGCAATTGCCGGGTTCCGGCGCTGTTCGCCGACCAGATACTTGTTAACGTTGGTGCGTCCGAAACGCATGGCAATACTCCCTGAAAAGCCAAGAGAAACTACAGATTCATGTTGAACGGATTGTATTCTCGTGATAGAAAACGGTAGTTAATTATTCTTTACTATTCGTTTAGCGATAGTTTGTTAATGAAAAACATCACCATCCGGCAACTCCAGATATTTACTGTCGCCGCGACGCACTTGTCGTTTGCCCGCGCCGCTGAAGAATTGCATCTGACGCATGCTGCCATTTCCCTGCAGATCAAACAACTGGAGGAGGTTTCGAACTCGATCCTGTTCGATCGGATCGGCAAGCGCGTCTACTTGACCGATGCCGGTGAGGTGCTGCTCGATCATGCGCGCCAAATCCTGCGTCTGTTGAAGGACGCCGATGAATCGCTGCTGGCCCTGAAGGGGCTGAAGGGCGGTCGCGTATCGATCGCGGTAACGAGTACCGCGGAATATTTCGCGCCGGGGCTGTTGGCAGCGTTCCGCAAGGCGCATCCCGACGTGCGGGTGCGCCTGCTGGTGCAGAACCGCGAGGACGTTGCGCGCCTGCTGGAGGCCAACGAAGTCGACATGGCGATCATGGGGCGCCCGCCGGCCGACATGGATGCCGAAGCGGTGAATTTCGCGCCGCATCCGTTCGTGATCGTCTGCTGCGCCGACCATCCGCTGGCCGGACGTGCCGGACTGACGATCAGCGACATCATCGACGAGCCGATGATCGTGCGTGAAGCCGGGTCGGGTACCCGCTCGGCGATGGAGGAGTTTTTCCGCCTGCGCTCGCTGGAGCCCAACATCGTCATGGAAATGGGCAGCAACGAGGCGATCAAGCAGGCGGTGGTGGCCGGCTTGGGGATCAGCTTCCTGTCGCAGCACACCCTTGGGCTGGAACTGAGCACCGGCCATCTGGCCGTCTTGCAGGTCGAGGGCGCGTCGGTGATGCGGCGCTGGTTCATGGTCCGGCACAAGGGCAAGCGGATGACGCCGGCGCTCGCTGCCTTCTGGGCTTTCGTTCTCGAATTCGCCCCGGCGTATCTTGAAAAACTGGCGCATCCGGAAATCCTGAAGGCCTGAGCGCGGCCGTTCAGGCCGCAACGCCAAGTTTCTTCCGCCAGTCGGGATAAAGCGCGTCGGCGTCGGCGGGGAAGGAGACGAAGGCGCGGGCGAATTCGTGATGCTCGCGCGCCCACTCGACCGGGTCGGCGCCGGCTTTCCAGCATTCGTACGCCTGGCGTAGCGAGCGGGCGCCTGCTGCCGGCGAATCGACGTGTCCGTACGAGCCGCCGCCGGCGGTATTGATGATGTTGCCGTGCCCCAGGTTCTCGAAGAAGCCGGGGAGCCGCAGCGCGTTCATGCCGCCGGAAATGATTGGCGTGGTCGGCTTCATGCCATGCCATTCCTGGTGGTAGACCGGCCCCTCGCAGGCGTCGCGCTCGATCATGTAGGCGATCTTCTTGTCCTCGCCTTCGCCTTCCATCTTGCCGTGTCCCATGGTGCCGACGTGCATTCCCGAGGCGCCTTGCAGGCGGCTCATCTTGGCGAGGACGAAGGCGGTGTAGCCGCGGCGGGAGTTCGGCGAAGTGACGGCTCCGTGTCCGGCCCGGTGATAGTGCAGGAACTGCCCGGGATACTGGCGCCGCACGGTGGTGACCATGCCCGGGCCGCCGACATAGCCGTCGACCAGGAAAGCCAGCTTGTCGGCGTCGGGGCCGAAGGTCTCCAGCGCGAAATCGGCACGGGCGCACATCTCGTAGTGATCGTCCGCGGTGATGTTCATCGAGAACAGCTTGGCTTCGCCGGTTTCGTCCTGCGCCCGCTTCATCGCGTCATAGACCAGCGGCAGGGTCTTCCTGATCGGTGCGAAGACCTGGTTGCCTTGCGGTTCGTCGTTCTTGATGAAGTCGCCGCCGAGCCAGAACTGGTAAGCGGCCTCGGCAAACGGCTCCGGGCGCAGGCCGAGTTTCGGCTTGATGATCGTGCCGGCGATGTAGCCACCCTCATTGACGGGGCGACCGAGGATGCGCCACAGGTCGGCGATGCCCTTGGCCGGGCCGTCGAACATCTGGATGACCCGCGGCGGCACGTAGAAGTCGATCATCTTGGCGTGTTCGATGTCGCCCATGCCCTGGTTGTTGCCGATCGCCAGCGTCAGGAACGAAACGAGCATGAAACGGCCGTCGATCATGTTGCGGTCGAAGAGGTCTATCGGGTAGGCGATGCGCAGATCTTCGCTGGCTTCGTCGATGAAATAGACCAGCGCGTCGAGTCCCTTGGTGAAATCGTCGGTGGTCGATACCTCGACGTTGGTGCCGGTGGACGACTCCGCGGCGAAATGCGCCGCCGCGCTCAGATAGCCGACGCCGGCCTTGGGCTTCATCTTGTAGGCCACCAGAATGTGCTGGCCGTCGCGAATCAGATCTTCCTCGTGCAAGTCGAGAGCGGCGTAGCGGCTTGATTGGTCCATGGTGATCTCCTTAGAGAAGGGGGCAGGTTTCTCAGACGGGGGGTTTTAGCACATCGATGCGTTGGCGTGCCAGTTCTGGAGTTGTTCCAGATTGACATGTGATTGGGAAAGAGGCGCTCCGGCGAGGTGGCGCGCAGGCGCGTCCGGTTCGCCCAGATCCGCGACGACACTCAGTGCACCGGCGAAGTTTTCGCCGGCCGAGTAGTCGCTTGGCGTCACGATGGTCTGCAGGCCGGCGCAACGCGCGGCGTTCAGGCCGATATGGGTGTCCTCGACGGCGAGGCAGGCCGTCGCCGGTAATCCCAGCCTTTTCAACACCCAGGCATAGATGTCAGGCGCGGGCTTCTTGTTCGGAACCTGGTCACCGGCGCCGATGACTTCGAACAGCGATTCCATGGGGCAGCCGAAATTCGCCACGATCAGGCTGTTCAGGCTGGCGTGCGCCGTCGTCGTGGCGATCGCCAGGCGGATACCCGCTGCGCGCAGTTCAGCAAGCAGCCGGCGGACGCCGGGGCGCAGCGGGATGCTGCCGCCCAGGGCGATGAACGAATAGATCTCGCTTTTGCGGCGATACACGCGGGCAACCTGGTCGGCGAAACAGTGCTGCTGCAGCAGGTGTGGCGCATAGCGGGCCGCATAGTAGCGCATGCGCTCCTTTCCGCCGGCAATGCCGAGGAGGGTTGCGTATTCATCCGGCGTCCAGTGCCAGTTCATTCCGAATTCGGCAAAGGCATGGTTGAAGGCGACGCGGTGGCCGTCTCTTTCAGTTTCCGCCAGCGTGCCGTCGACGTCGAAGATGACCGCTTGCAGGGGGGGGCGCGAGCTTGGATTCTCTTTCGGCATTGTTGATTCAGTCGTGGGGAACGAGCGTTATGTTGGTCTGGACGCAGTTTAGATGGCCTGTTGTGTTATTAAAAGTTAAAGTTTTTTCATTAAATGATTAGTTATTGTTTTTGTATCGTGCTCGTGTTCCGCAAGGATGCAAGCGGAAAGCGCGCGTGTAGAATTTCCGTCCTTGGTGTTGTCTCAGGAATTCGCTATGTCCCATTTTGCGTTGTCCTCTTTCCGGAAACTGATGACCGGATGTCTGGTCGCAGCGTTCCTCTCCGGCTGTGCGGGGTATGGTGGCAGCAACCTGAAGCCGGGTGAGTCCTCGTTGCCGGAAGTGATTGCGTCGATGGGCGTTCCGGCGATGACCTGGAAGGATCCCGATGGGCGCGAGCAACTGGCCTATCCGCGCGGGCCCGCGGGAACACAGACCTTCATGGTGTTCATCGCGCCGGACGGAAGGCTCGAACGGATCGAGAAAGTGCTCGACATGGAGCATTTCAGCCGCATCCGGAGCGGCGAAAGCGATCTGGTCAGTGTTCTGCGCCTGCTCGGCCCCGTGTCTCCACAGAACATCGCCTATTTCAAGGCGCGTGACGAACTGGTCTGGTCGTGGCTCTTCTGTGATAGCTGGAACCGGCAGGCGTATTTCGATGTGCTTTTCGATGCGACGACCGGCAGGGTGCGGACGACGCAGCAACGTCCCGATCTGCGTGGTCGCGACGGGGTTTCCCCGTGGTGCGGCCACTGAGTCGCGCGAACTGGCGCTAAAGGGCTGCCAGCCGGGCGTTGGCCAGCGCGAGTCGGCTGACCATCACCTCCAGAAACGCCTGGTAGAAATGCATGCGGCAGCTTTCCGAAGCCCGGCGCAGTGCGTCGCCGCCGACGGTGACGATCTTCGAGGTGGTCAGCGCGGTGATGTCGGCGCCGCGCGTCTGCATGTTTTTGCTGATGACGGCCATCTCGCCGAAACAGTCGCCGATGGTCAGCAGGTTGAGCATCCTGCCGTTCTTGGTGACCTTGAGTTCTCCGTCAACGAGAAAGCAGAAGAAGTCACCGCTGTCGCCATCCCGTATCACGATTTCGTCGGGGGCGACGGAACTCCAGTGGGCGAAGCGCAGGACTTCCCAAAGCTCGACATCGGAGAAGTCTTCAAAAAAGCTGAGCTGTCGCAACGTGTCGAATTTCTCCGATTCGGAGAGCACATTCGTGGCGATTCCCTTCTTCTGCCGGAAGGCGTTGGCCAGATCATGGGCGAACTCTTCCCATGAGGAATAGCGTGCGTCGACATCCTTGTGCATGGCCCGGGCGATGATCGCGTCCAGTACTTGCGGAACCTGCTTGCACAGCCGCGACGGCGGCGTCGGATCGGTATTGATGATCTGGTAGATGATGTTGTAGTTGTTGCTCGCCTGGAAAGGAAGCTGGCCGGTGAGCAACTGGTACATGACCACGCCGAGCGAGTAGATGTCGGTGCGGTGGTCGAGCGTCAGTTCGCGTACCTGCTCCGGCGACATGTAGGCCGGCGAGCCGACGCCGGATACCTGCGTGCGGTCGGGGTGGTCGACGATTGCCGCACCGAAGTCGGAGATCTTGATTTCACCGCTAACCGGATCGTCGCCGACGAACAGGATGTTCGCCGGCTTGATGTCGCGGTGGGTGACGCCGATGCGGTGCGCGAAATCGAGTGCGCGCGTGCATTTGAAGGCGATTTCCACGACGCGCTCGACCGGCAGCAGTTTCTTCTCGTCGCAGCACGCTTCGAGGGTGCCGCCTTGCACGTACTCCATGACGATGTAGCAGAGTTCCTCGTCGACCACCGCGTCGTAGATCTGCACGATGTGCGGATGCGCCAGCCTGCCGACCAGCGACGCCTCGTTCATGAACAGGTGGGTATAAAGCCGGCCGCGTTCCGGGTGACGGAGGATCTCGGGAAAGGCGATCTTGATGGCGACCTGGCGCTGCGCGAAGGGGTCATGCCCCAGGTAGACCGTGGAGGTCGCGCCACTGCCGAGGACGCGGACGAGATCGTATTTCCCGATCCGGTTCATCGCGTAGCGCTACATGCGCTGACGGGCGCGGGCGATGGCCGATCTGACCTGCTCTGGCGCAGTGCCGCCGATGTGGTTGCGCGAAGCGAGCGAGCCTTCGACGGTCAGCACCGAGAAGACATCGTCGCCGATCAGGGGCGAAAAACTCTTGAGCACATCGAGCGGCAGGTCCGGCAGGTCGACGCCAAGCTCCTCGGCGCGGCGGACGGCGATGCCGACGGCTTCGTGCGCGTCGCGGAACGGCAGCCCCTTGCGCACCAGATAATCGGCAAGATCGGTCGCGGTGGCGAAGCCCTGGCGCAGCGCGTCGCGCATGTTCTCTGGGCGGGCGGTGATGCCGGGAATCATGTCGGCGAAGATGCGCAGCGTATCGGTGACGGTGTCGACGGCGTCGAACAGCGGTTCCTTGTCTTCCTGGTTGTCCTTGTTGTAGGCGAGCGGCTGGCCCTTCATCAGCGTCAGCAGTGTGGTCAGGTGGCCGTAGACGCGGCCGGTCTTGCCGCGCGCCAGTTCCGGCACGTCCGGGTTCTTCTTCTGCGGCATGATCGAGCTGCCGGTGCAGAATCGATCGGCGATCCGGACGAAGCCGATGCGCGGAGTCATCCACAGCACCAGTTCTTCTGACATGCGCGAGAAGTGCATCATCAGCAGCGCGGCGGCGGCGCAGAATTCGATGGCGAAGTCGCGGTCGGAGACGGCGTCGAGCGAGTTCTCGCAGACGCCTTCGAAGCCGAGTTCGGCAGCAACGAATTCGCGATCGATCGGGTAGGTCGTGCCGGCCAGCGCGGCGGCGCCCAGCGGCAGGCGGTTGGTACGTTTGCGCACGTCGGCAAAGCGCTCGGCATCGCGCCGGGTCATCTCGAGCCAGGCCAGCAGGTGGTGGCCGAAGGTGATCGGCTGCGCCACCTGCAGGTGGGTGAAGCCGGGCATCGGCGTCGCTGCTTCGCGTTCGGCGAGGTCGAGCAGATTGCTCTGGAACTGCTTGAGCAGCGCGAGGATGGCGTCTATCGCGTCGCGCAGGTAAAGGCGGATGTCGGTAGCCACCTGGTCGTTGCGCGAACGGCCGGTGTGCAGGCGCTTGCCGGCATCGCCGACGAGCGTGGTCAGGCGCTTCTCGATATTGAGATGGACGTCTTCGAGGTCGAGCGACCATTCGAAGGCGCCGGCTTCAATCTCTGCAATGACCTGCGCCATGCCGCGCTCGATGTCGGCGAGGTCGGCTGCGGAGATGATGCCTTGCCGGGCAAGCATTTTCGCGTGCGCCAGCGAGCCGCGGATATCCTGCCGCCACATGCGCTGGTCGAAATCGACGGAGGCCGTGTAGCGTTTGACGAGGTCGGACATCGGCTCGGAGAAACGGCCGGCCCAGGTGTACTGCGAGGGCGACGAAGGTGTGGTGGAGTTCATGATGGGAGCAAGGGCTTGGGCTAGAATGCGGGAACCTGGACAGGCCCCACTCGTAGAGATGGCAAGTATAAAGCATAACCTCGCAGGCCAGCCGCTTCCGGACTTCCGCAACCTTGGCGTGATGCTGCGCATCCTGCTGGGAGGCAATCTGTTTGCCTTGATCGCGGCGCTCGTGCAGAGCAGTGATCTTGGCGACTGGGTGCAACGCTATGTCGACATGGCGGCCTCGGTGCAGCCGCTGCTGCTGCTCAACTTATGTCTGCTGGCGCTGCTCGCCAAGGCAATCCGCCTGCTGCCGGCGCGTTGCGGCCAACTGGCGGTCTGCCTTCTTTCGGTTGTGACCGCGATGCTGCTGGCCGACTTCTGGCGCTTCATGGGGTTCGATGCGGGGGGAAGCATGCGCGTCGTGCGCGCCGGACTGCTCGGGGGATTCACCGCGGCGGCGTTGTTGTTCTATTTCGAGTTGCGCGCGCGCGGCTTCGCCCCGGCGGTGAACGAAGCGCGTCTGCAGGCGTTGACGGCGCGCATCCGGCCGCATTTCCTGTTCAACAGCCTGAACGCGGTGCTCTCGCTGATCCGTTCCGATCCGCGGCGAGCGGAATCGGCGCTGGAGGAACTGGCCGATCTGTTCCGGGTACTGATGCGCGACCATCGCGAACTGCTGCCGCTCGGCGACGAGATCGCACTGTGTCGCCAGTACCTCGAGTTGGAGAAGCTGCGGCTCGGCGAGCGCCTTACGGTGGTGTGGGCGGTGAGCGACGTACCGGCCGACGTGAAGGTGCCGCCGCTGATGCTGCAGCCATTGCTCGAAAACGCCGTCTATCACGGCATCGAACCGTCCGGCGAGCCCGGCACGGTGCGCATTGCTTTTGCCCGTCGCGGTGATGAACTGCATATCGATCTCGCCAACCCCTGTAGCGGCAGCGGCGAATCGGCGAAGGGCAATCACATGGCGCTGGCCAATATTCGCGAACGCTTGACGTTGTACTATGATCTCGAGGCTCGCCTGGAGGCCGGCGAGGCCGTTTCTCCCGATGGGGGGCGAGAATACCAAGTGCATATCACGTTGCCGTGCCGGAAATCATGACCGCAAGTCCGCCGCCGACCCTTTCCGTGCTGATCGTCGATGACGAACCGCTGGCCCGTGTGCGCCTGCGCGACCTGCTCGCCGATATCGCCGCCGAGGTGCCGAACGAGGTGGTTGCCGAGGCCAGCAATGGTGTCGTCGCCGCCGAGTCGCTCAAGGAGCATCGGCCGGATGTGTTGCTGGTCGACATCCGCATGCCGAAGATGGACGGCATCGAACTGGCCCGCCATGTCGGGCGGCTGGAAAATCCTCCGGCCATCATCTTCGTGACCGCCTACGACAGCTACGCGGTCCAGGCTTTCGAACTCAACGCCATCGACTATCTGGTCAAGCCGGTGCGGGCCCAGCGTCTCGCAGCGGCGCTGCAGAAGGTCCGCAGTGTCTGTGTCCGGCCCGCGCCGCAACAGGTTCTGGCCGAACTGCAGCAAGGGGCGAGAACCCACCTTTCCTGCAGCGAGCGGGGCCGCATGTTGCTGATTCCGGTGCATGACATTGTTTATCTCAAGGCCGACCTGAAGTACGTGACGGCACGCACTGCGGCGCGCGAGTACCTGCTCGACGAATCGTTGACTCATCTCGAAAAGGAGTTCTCCGGGCGCTTCATCCGTCTGCATCGCAGCGTGCTGGTCGCGCGTGATGCCATCGCCGGATTCGAGAGGTGCGCCGGCGAGGAGGCGGAGGCCCTATGGCAGGCCCTGCTGCGCGGCGTGCCTGAGCGGCTGCCGGTGAGCCGGCGGCAATGGCCGCTGGTCAGGTCGTATGCGCGACAGATGAGCTCGTGACGGTGCCTTGACGGGAGCGCTGTGGTGGCGCGCTTCGGTGGCCAACTTCGGTGGTCAGGTAAGTTGTCCACAGCGTGGCGGCAAAATAGTATCAACGCGCGGCGTGCCTCGTGGTTGAAAAGCACGCTGCCGCGCCCTAAAGTCGCACCACAACAAAACGACCCGGCTCCGCAAGGCGGAGCACGCGAGTTCGACAGGCCGAACGGCCGATTCACGAGAGGGGCAACGAATGAAACCAGATCTGGAAGTGGTCGATGTTGCGCAGCACGAATCGTTCAAGGTGTGGGGGCATGGCTATCCGTTCCGGACAGTCCGCTGGCATTTCCATCCGGAATTCGAAATCCAGCTGATCACCGAAACGTCGGGCCAGTATTTCGTCGGGGATTTCGTCGGCCGCTTCGAGCCGGGCAACCTCGTGTTCATGGCGCCCAATCTGCCGCACAACTGGGTCAGCGAGCTGCCTGAGGGCAGGGCCGTCGAGCGGCGTAACCTGATCGCCCAGTTTTCCAGCGATTTCCTTAACGAGCGCGTCATGGCCTTCCCCGAGTTGCGGGCGTTGGAGCCGCTGATTGCCGAATCGAAGCGTGGGGTGGTTTTTTCTGCTGAAACCGGGCGGGCGGCGCGGCCGCTCATGGAGGCGCTGCTGCATGCCAAGGGGATTCGTCGCATCACGCTGTTTCTCTCGCTGCTCGAGTCGCTTGCGCAGGACGGGCAGCGCCGGCAACTGGCCAGCCACCGCTTCTCGCTCGATCCGGCCGCCTACATGTCGTCGACCATCAACCAGATACTTTCGTACATCGACCAGAATCTGGCCTGCGATCTGCGCGAATCGGACGTGGCCGACCTGGCCAAGCAGAGCGTGACCACCTTCTCCCGCTATTTCCGCAAGCACACCGGAATGTCGTTCGTGCAGCATGTCAACCGCATGCGAATCCACCGGGCATGCGAGCTGCTGATCGATACCGACCTGTCCGTGGCCGACATCTGCTTCCGGGTCGGCTACAACAACGTCTCGAATTTCAATCGCCATTTTCTGGCGCAGAAGGGCGTGCCGCCGAGCCGCTTCCGCGCGCTGCAGCAGATGAACATCCTATCCCGCGTGGCGTAAGAAGCAAAAGGTCGACGCGATGTCCGGAACCTTTCTCGGAATCAACCTCGGTCTGGCCGACGTGCGCGCCATCCTCACCGATTCCTCCGAGCGTATCGTGGCCCGTCAGGAAATGAGCGTGACCCGCCATGCGCCGCGATCGTCCTGGCGCGAGCAGAGTCCCCTTGAGTGGTGGCATGCCACGCAGGATGTCATCGCCGGGATTCGCGCCGAGGCGCCGGCGGCGTTCCGGCAGTTGCGCGGGATCGGTGTGGCGGGCCAGACGCAGGGAGTCGTCCTGCTCGACAAGCACGATCGCGTGCTGCGTCCGGCCATCCTGTGGGACGATGACCGCGCCCGCGCCGAGTGCGTCGAGTTCGAGGCGCTCGTCGTCGATTCGCGCGACATCACCGGCAATGTCGCGCTGCCGCACTACAGCGCGCCGAAGCTGCTCTGGCTGCAGAAGCATGAGCGCTCGGTTTTCGACAGCATCGCCCGGATGCTGATGCCGAAGGACTTCCTCGTCCATTGCCTTACGGGCGAGTTCGTTACCGACATGTCGGATGCGTCGTCGACACTGTGTTTCGACGTGAGGCATCGCGACTGGTCGGGGCGCGTGATCGAGGCGATCGGTTTGCAGCCGGGGAATCTCCCGCGTCTGGCGGAAGGCTCGGCCGTCGCCGGGTCGTTGCGGTCGGCCCTGCAGCGGGAATGGGGCGTCGACTGCCTGGTGACGGTTGCGGCTGGAGCCAGCCGGCCGGCGGCGATGGCGGTCGGGCTCGGTGCGCTGAAAGCCGGCGATGCGTTCGTCACGCTCGGCCCCACGACCCTGGCTGGCGTCACGACGCGGGCGCCGCGGTGTGTCCCGGATGGTGCAGTGCGCAACCTTTGCCATTGCCTGCCAGGCTTGTGGCATCAGCAGAGCGGACTTCCCGCGGGGATGCGCAGCCTCGACTGGTGCGCCGGGGTGATGGGGGTCGATGAGCCGAAAGATTTGTTCGACGCCGCGCAGCGGAGCGACATGCACACCGCGCCGGTTTTCCTTCCCGGCCTGAGCGAGGCCCGGGTGCGCTGTGGCGATGTGCGCGCGTCGGGGGCGTTTTTCGGCTTGACGGAGAACACGGATGCCGGTGCGCTCGCCTATTCGATCCTTGAGGGCATCGCCTTCAGTGTCGCTGACCGGCTGCAAACCATCGCCGCGACGTGCCGGATCGATGGCACGCCGTCGCTGATCGGTGCAGGCAGCCGCCACCGTTTCTGGTGCGAACTGCTGGCGACCGTTTGCGACATGCCGATGGCGCTGCGCGCGGAGGACTTCGACGCCGCGAGCAGCGGTGCCGCGTATCTGGCGCGTCTTGCCGCTGGCGATGCGGGCATCGCCGATTCCGGCCGCTCGCATTCCGTTGCCACGATGATTCTTCCTCGCCGCGATTGGACGGAGGAGATTCTCTCCCGTCAGGCCCGTTTCCGTCGCCTGAACCGCGCCCTTGAATCCGAGTTTTCGATGGAGGGGGTGCTCTCTTGAGATACATGATCCGTCCTCCCCCGGGATCGTGAGTTGGCGGCGTGTAAGCGCGCCGCTGAAACAACAGCCGTCTTCCGGATTTGCAGGGGCATTCAGCACGGGGCCCCGGCGAGGGCTCGTTTTTGCCGTAATTCCGGATCGTCCGGTGTTTATTGGTGTTGTCGCAGCAGCTTGTTTTTGCAGTAGGTCGTAGAGGTCAATTTTTCCAACAACAGATGAGGGGTTCACCATGAAGGCAATGAAAAAGGTTCTTCCGTTGATCGTTGGTGCGTTGCTCTGCGCCGGTGGCGCAACGTCGGCGTCGGCCGCGCAGCTCAAGATCGGCATGTCGTTTCAGGAAATGAACAACCCGTATTTCGTGACGATGAAGCAGGCGCTGGAAGAAGCCGCGGCGTCGATCGGCGCTTCGGTGGTGATCGCCGATGCGCGCCACGATGTCGCCAAGCAGATCAACGACGTCGAAGACATGATCCAGAAGAAGATCGACATCCTCCTGCTCAATCCGACCGACTCGACCGGCGTCGAGGGCGCGGTCAAGTCGGCCAAGGCGGCCGGCGTCATCGTCGTCGCGGTCGACGCCAACGCCAAGGGGCCGGTCGACTCGTTCGTCGGTTCGAAGAACTACGACGCCGGCGTCATGGCCTGCGAACACCTGGCCAAGAGCCTCGGCGGCAAGGGCGACGTGGCGATCCTCGACGGTATCCCGGTGGTACCGATCCTGGAACGGGTGCGCGGCTGCAAGGACGCGCTCCAGAAGCATCCCGGCATGAAGATCGTGACGACGCAGAACGGCAAGCAGGAGCGCGACCACGCCCTGACCGTGACCGAGAACATGCTGCAGGCCAACCCCAAGCTGAAGGGCATCTTCAGCGTCAATGACGGCGGCGCGATGGGTTCGCTGGCCGCCATCGAGGCGAGCGGCAAGGACGTCAAGCTGGTGAGCGTCGACGGCGCGCCGGAGGCGATCAAGGCCATGCAGAAGGACAAGACCCCGTTCGTGGCGACCTCGGCGCAGTATCCGCGTGACCAGATCCGTCTGGCCATCGGTATCGCGCTGGCCAAGAAATGGGGCGCCAACGTGCCGAACACGGTTCCGGTCGACGTCAAGCTGATCGACAAGGAAGGCGCCAAGACCTTCACCTGGTAACTCCGTTCCCGGCTCCCGCCGCCCACGCGGCGGGAGGTCGTAGCCGATACAACGTTTAGTGGGGGTTGCATGAATACGGTCTTGCGACTGGAGCAGATATCGAAGCGCTTTCCCGGGGTGAACGCGCTGACCGGTATCGACCTGACGCTGGAGAAGGGGGAAATCCATGCCCTACTCGGGGAGAACGGCGCCGGCAAATCGACGCTGATGAAGATTCTGAGCGGCATCTACCAGCCCGACGACGGACGCATCCTGATCGATGGCGAACTGCGCCGCTTCGCGTCCTACAAGGAAGCGGTGGCCGCCGGCGTGGGCATCATCTTCCAGGAATTCAGCCTGATTCCCTATCTCGACGCGGTCGAGAACATTTACCTCGGGCGCGAGCAGACCAATGCGCTCGGGCTGCTTTCGCGCAAGGCGATGCGCGCCGAGGCGAGCGCGCTGTTCGAGCGCCTCGGCATCGAGATCGATCTGGACGTTCCCGTGTGCGCGCTCAGCGTCGCGCAGCAGCAGTTCGTCGAGATCGCCAAGGCGCTGTCGCTCAATGCGCGCATCCTGATCCTCGACGAACCGACCGCGACGCTGACGCCGAGCGAAGCCGAGCATCTGTTCAATATCATGCGCGACCTGAAGGCGCACGGCGTGACGATGATCTTCATCTCGCACCATCTGGAGGAGATCTTCCAGATTTGCGACCGGATCACCGTTCTGCGCGACGGCCACTACGTCGGCAACACGGCGGTGGCCGATACGGACGTCGATACGCTGGTCGAGTGGATGGTCGGGCGGCGCCTGGCGCAGGCCTTCCCGCCCAAGCCGCCGCGTCAGGCGAATCCGCAGACTGTTCTCGAGGCGCGGGGCGTGCAACTGGCCGAAGGGGCGCCGGCGAACAGCTTTGCCCTGCGCGCCGGGGAGATTCTCGGCTTCGCCGGACTGGTCGGTTCGGGGCGCTCGGAACTGGCGCGCGCGGTGATCGGCGCCGACCCGGCGTGGAAGCGGGAGGTGTTCGTCAATGGGCGGGAAGCGAGGCTGAAGGATCCGGCCGAGGCCATGAAGAACGGCATCGGCCTGTTGCCCGAAAGTCGCAAGACGGAGGGACTGATCGTGGACTTTCCCGTTCGCGACAACATCTCGATCAACAATCTCGGCAAGTACCTGGGGTTCGGCCCGTTCATCGACCACCGTGCCGAAAGCGACACCACGCGCGAGGTGATGGGGCGGGTCGGCGTCAAGGCGCCGGGGCCGATGTCGGTCGTCTCGCAGCTCTCCGGCGGCAACCAGCAGAAGGTCGTGATCGGCCGCTGGCTCAATCACCATTGCAAGATCCTGATCTTCGACGAGCCGACGCGCGGCATCGACGTCGGCGCCAAGGCGGAAATCTACGCGCTGATGCGCCGGCTGACCGAAGAAGGCTACGCCATCATCTTCATTTCGTCGGAATTGCCGGAGATCGTCGGTCTGTGCGACCGCGTCGCCGTGTTCCGGCAGGGAGCCATTGTCGCCACGCTGGAAGGCGATGACATCAATTCAAACGAGGTAATGCGCCATGCAACCACAGGCAACCCCCTTGAACTCCATTAAGGCAGCGGCTCCAGCCGCCGGGCCCGCCGGAACGTCGCGTCTGCTCGCCGCCCTGAAGCGCACGACGTATTTCTTCCCCGCCGTTGGCCTGGTCGCTGTCTGCCTGGTGATGATCGTGACGACGGAGAATTTCTTCTCCGCCGACAATTTCCTGAACATCGCCCGGCAGGTGTCGATCAACGCGATCATCGCCGTCGGCATGACCTGCGCCATCCTGTCCGGCGGCATCGACCTGGCGGTCGGTTCGGTGATGGCCCTGAGCGGAACGCTGATGGCCGGCCTGATGGTTGCCGGCGTGCCGCCCTACGTGGCGATCCTGCTCGGATTGGGCGTCGGGCTGGCGTTCGGGCTGTTCAACGGCTTCTTCATCGCCTACGCCGACATGCCGCCGATCATCGTGACCCTGGCGACGATGGGCATCGCCCGCGGGCTGGCGCTGATCTACACCGGCGGCTATCCGATCGACGGCCTGCCGGAGATGTTCGCCTTCTTCGGGCGCGGCTCGGTGCTCGGGGTCCAGACGCCGGTGGTGATCATGCTGATCACTTTCTTCCTGGCCTACCTGCTGCTGAACAAGACGCCGATCGGGCGCTACATCTACGCGATCGGCGGCAACGAGGAGGCGACGCGTCTTTCCGGGGTGCGGGTGTCCCGCTACAAGCTGCTGGTCTATGCGCTGAGCGGCTTCACCTCGGCACTCGCCGGCCTGGTGTTGAGCTCCCGTTTGATGAGCGGGCAGCCGAACTCCGGCGTCTCGTTCGAGCTGGACGCCATCGCCGCGGTGGTCATGGGCGGAACGTCGATCTCCGGCGGCCGCGGCGCGATCATCGGGACGCTGATCGGCGCCCTGATGCTCGGCGTACTCAACAACGGTCTGAACATGATGGGCGTGTCGCCCTATGTCCAGAACATCATCAAGGGATTGATCATCCTGTTCGCCATCTACATCAGCCGCGAACGGCGGCGGCGTCGCTGAGTGCGAGGCATCGGCACAGATGACCTGATCACCGCTACCTGATTTTCCACCCCCAGTTGTTCCCGCCGGTCCGTGCCAACGGACCGGAAGGATTCGCTCATCCCGACTTTCACCATCACGAGGAGATTTTCATGGGTAATCAAGCAAACGACATGTTGGCCATCGTCAATCACGGTCCGAAGGACTATCGCCTGGAACGCATTGCCCGACCCGTCGCCGGCGCGCGCGAGCTGGTCATCCGCATCGCTGCCTGCGGCGTCTGCGCCAGCGACGGCAAATGCCATTCCGGCGCCGGCATGTTCTGGGGCGGCAATGGCGGCGAGCCCTGGGTAAAGGTACCGGTGGTGCCCGGCCACGAGTTCTTCGGCGTCGTCGTCGAGGCCGGCGAGGGCGCCGAGGAGCATTTCGGCGCCAAGGTCGGTGACCGGGTGATCGCCGAGCAGATCGTGCCGTGCGGCAAATGCCGCTTTTGCACCAGCGGCAAGTACTGGATGTGCGAGACGCACAACATCTTCGGTTTCCAGCACATTGTCGCCGAGGGGGCCATGGCCGAGTACATGCGCCTGCCGCCGACGTCGCTGGTGCACAAGATTCCCGAAAGCATGTCGCTCGAGGACGCCTCGATCATCGAGCCGCTGGCGTGTGCGATCCACACCGTCAATCGCGGCGACATCGGCCTGGACGACGTGGTGGTGATCGCCGGCGCCGGGCCGCTCGGGCTGATGATGGCGCAGATCGCCCACCTGAAGACGCCGAAAAAATTGATCGTCGTCGATCCCGTCGAGTCGCGCCTGGAACTGGCACGCCGCTACGGCGCTGATCTGACGATCAACCCGGCGAAAGAGAATGTCGATGCCATCGTCCGCTCGCTGACTGGCGGTTACGGGTGCGACGTGTATATCGAGGCGACCGGCGTTCCGGCCGGCGTCGCCCAGGGGCTGCAGATCATCCGCAAGCTGGGCCGCTTCGTCGAGTTCAGCGTGTTCGGGCAGGAGACGACCGCCGACTGGTCGATCATCGGCGACCGCAAGGAGCTGGATATCCGCGGCTCGCACCTCGGGCCGTACGCCTACCCGATCGCCATCGACCTGCTCGACCGCGGCCTGGTGACTTCCGACGGAATCGTCACCGACAAGTATTCGCTGTCGGACTGGGAGGCGGCGTTCGATCGCGCGCATTCCGTCGAGTCGATCAAGGTGCTGATCATGCCGGACGCCAACTAAGCGGACCACGGGACGGGAGACGATCGTGGCGCATTTCATCGGGATCGATATCGGCGGCAGCGTGATCAAGAGCGGGCTGTACGACGAGCGGGGGCAGGAAAGGGCTGTCGCGGCGCGAGCCGAAACGGCCATCGTGCCGCGCCTCGGCTGGAGCGAGCGTGACATGCGGGCGATGTGGCAGGCGGTATGCGCCACCGTGCGCCAGGTGCTGGCGGACAGCGGCGTTCCCCCGGCCGAGGTGCGCGGGGTCAGCTTTTCCGCGCACGGCAAGGGTCTCTACGCCGTCGACCGGGCCGGCGAGCCGGTGCGCAACGGCATCATCTCGTCGGACAACCGGGCGTTGCCCCGGGTCCGCCGGTGGAAAGAGGCTGGCGTCGATGCCTCTGCCTATCCGTACGCCTTCCAGCAGGTATGGACCGGGCATCCGGTGTCCCTGCTGGCGTGGCTGAAGGAACACGAGGGCGACGCTTATGGCCGGATCCATCGCATCCTGATGGCGCACGACTGGATTCGCTACAAGTTCACCGGCGAATTCGGCGCCGAGGTGACGAACATTTCCGGCAGCAATCTCTTCAATGTCGATCGCGGCGACTACGAGCCGGAACTGCTCCGCCTGTTCGGCATCGAGGAGATGTCCGGCTGCACGGCGCCGGTGATCGGCTCCACCGAGAGCATCGCCGGCGTCTCGGCGCGCGCCGCGGAGGAAACCGGCCTGCAGCCGGGAACGCCGGTCTATGGCGGCTTCTTCGACGTGGTCTCGGCGGCCGTCTGCGCCGGGCTCGCCGATTCGCGCCAGATCAACGTGGTGATGGGGACGTGGACGATCGCGACGTGGATCGCCGACCGGATCGCCCCGGAACGTTACCCTTACACCTGGGGGCGCTATTGCATCCCGGGTCGCTACTTTGTGCACGAGGGCAGCCCGACCTCCGCGTCGAACCTCGACTGGTTCGTGCGCAATTTCATGGCCGGGGTCGAGCAGCCTTTCCGCCGCTGCGACGAGATGGTCGCGTCGCTGCGGAAAGGCGGCAGCGCCGTCCAGTTCCTGCCGTACCTGTTTGCCTCGAATCTCGGCGACAACCTCTCTGCCGGGTTCTATGGCCTGGCCAACGCGCTCGGCCTGCCGGACCTCGTGCAGGCGGTCTATGAAGGCATCTGCTTCGCCCAGCATGCGCATCTCGAACGCATCCTGGCCTTGTCAGGACGCGACAGGGTGCTGCGCCTGACCGGCGGTCCGGCGCGTTCGCCGGTGTGGATGCAGATGGTCGCCGACATCAGCGAGATGCCGGTCGAGGTGATGAACGTCAGGGAGTCCGGTTGCCTCGGTGCCGCCGTGGCGGCTGCGGTCGGCTCGGGCGTCTATCCGACATTCGTGGACGCGATGGCGGCGATGTGTCCGACCGGCGAGCGTCTTGAGCCTGATCGCCAGGCTGCGCCGCGCTATCGCGAGAAATACGCGGCGTTCCGCGAGCTGGCGCGGACTCTCGATACCTTGCCGGCAGCGGCATGACCTTGCGGATCAGGACAATGACCAAGATGAATAATCCTGTTGGGATATACGAAAAGGCGCTTCCAAAGGCGCTGGGCTGGCGTGAACGGTTCAATGCGGCGCGGGCAGCAGGCTACGACTTCCTGGAACTCTCCGTCGATGAAACACCGGAACGCATGGCCCGGCTCGACTGGAGCCTCGCCGAACGACTCGACTTCCTGCGCACCTCGCGCGAATGCGGTGTGCCCGTGCCGACGATGTGCCTCTCCGGGCATCGCAAGATTCCCTTCGGCAGCGCCGATCCGGCGATCCGCGCCCAGGCGGTGGACTTCATGGGCAAGGCCATCCGCTTTGCCAGCGACACGGGCATCCGGGTGATCCAGTTGGCCGGCTACGACGTGTATTACGAACCGACGACGCGCGACTCGCGCGAGCGCTACTACGAGGGCATGGAACGCGCGTTGGAGGAAGCGGCGCGCCATCAGGTGACACTGGCGCTGGAAATCATGGACACCCCGTTCATGAACTCGATCGCCAAGTACCGCGCGCTGAAGGAACGCCTGCCCTCGCCGTGGCTGCAGGTCTATCCCGATCTCGGCAACCTCACCGCCTGGGGCAACGACATCGAGCATGAACTGCGTCTCGGCATCCACGACATCGTCGGCGTCCATGTCAAGGAAACGCTGCCGGTCGGCCCGAACTCCCCTGGCGCCTTCCGCGACATCCCGTTCGGGCAGGGCACCGTCGATTTCGTGCATTGCTTCAAGACCCTGCGCGACCTCAACTACACCGGCCCGTTCCTGATCGAAATGTGGACCGAAAAAGCCGCCGACCCCCTCGGGGAAATTGCCCACGCACGGCAATGGGTCGGCGATCGACTCAAACAAGGAGGCTATGCCTGATGCTGGAAAATCTGAAGAAAGACGTCCTCGAAGCCAATCTGGATTTGCCGAAGCTCGGTCTCGTCGATTTCACCTGGGGCAACGTCAGCGGCAAGGACGTTGAAACCGGCGCCATCGTCATCAAGCCGAGCGGGGTTCCCTACGAAAGCATGAAGGTCGAGGACATGGTCGTTGTCGACGCCGACGGGCGGGTCATCGAAGGCAGCCTGCGGCCGTCGTCCGATCTGCCGACCCATGTCGAGCTGTATCGTCATTTTCCGTCGCTCGGCGGCATCGTGCACACCCACTCGTCGTGGGCGACGGTGTGGGCGCAAGCCTGCCGGGGCATCCCGCCGCTGGGCACGACGCACGCCGACTATTTCTACGGCGAGGTGCCCTGCACGCAGGGACTCAGCGAGAGCCGAACCGTAAGCAACTACGAGGCCGAAACCGGACTGGCCATCGTCGAGTGCTTCCGTGAGCGCGGCATCGATCCGAAGAACATGCCGGTGGTGCTGGTCGCCAATCACGGGCCGTTCGCCTGGGGAGCGACGCCGAACGAAGCGGTGCACAACGCCGCGGTGCTCGAACTCGTCGCCCGCATGGCACTGCTCAGCCAGCAGATGGCGCCGGGGCTGCCGCCGATGCCGCAGCATCTCCTCGACAAGCATTTCCTGCGCAAGCACGGACCCGGCGCGTATTACGGCCAGAGCTGACGGGCTGCCAGCGAAGAGGGCGGAGGATGGGGCGTGCTAGAATCGGCGCGCTTCCCTACCGCAAACCAGGATGTCGCCGTGGTCCGTTCGCCTTCTGCCCCCTCACGCATCGTCATCGCTACGCGCGAGTCCCGTCTGGCCATGTGGCAGGCGCTGCATGTCCAGTCGCGGCTGCAGGGACTCTACCCCGGCGCCGAAATCGCGATCCTCGGGATGACCACCCGCGGCGATCAGATCCTCGACCGGCCCTTGTCGCAGATTGGCGGCAAGGGGCTGTTCATCAAGGAACTGGAAATCGCCATGCAGGAAGGGCGGGCCGATCTGGCGGTGCACTCGCTGAAGGACGTGCCGATGGAAATGCCGGAAGGCTTCGCGCTGACGGCGATCACTGCCCGTGAGAATCCGTGCGACGCCTTCGTTTCCAACCGTTTTTCCGGCCTCGATGCTCTGCCGGCAGGGGCCGTCGTCGGTACCTCCAGTCTGCGCCGCGAGGCGACACTGCGGGCGCGCTACCCGCATCTGACGATCCAGCCGCTGCGCGGCAACCTCGACACACGCCTGCGCAAGCTTGACGAAGGACAATACGACGCGATCATCCTCGCGGCGGCCGGGCTGATCCGGCTCGGACTCACGGAGCGCATCCGCGCGGTGCTCACGCCGGAGCAGTCGCTGCCGGCGCCGGGGCAGGGGGCGCTGGGCATCGAGATTCTGGCCGGACGTGATGATCTGGCGGCCTGGATCGCACCGTTGCACGATCCGCTCACCGCGCATTGCGTGCGCGCCGAACGCGCCTTCTCTCGGGCTCTGGGCGGCAGTTGCCAGGTGCCGCTGGGCGGTCACGCGTTGATCGATGGTGGCGAACTCTGGCTCCGCGGTTTCGTCGCGGCGGCCGACGGCAGCGCGGTCGTCAGCGGCGAATCGCGCGGTCCGGCGGGTGATGACGAGGCCATCGGCCGTGATCTTGCGGCCCGGTTGTGCGCACGGGGCGCGGACAGGTTGCTGCCGCACAACGCGCAACAATGACTCCGCCACTTGCCGGACGCCGGATTCTGGTTACCCGGCCGGAAGCCCAGGCTGCGGACCTGGCGGCGCAAATCGCCGCGCACGGCGGCGAAGCGGTGTGCTTCCCGCTGATCGATATCTCCCCGATCGATGACTGGTCGGCCTTCGATGCCGCGACGGCGCGGCTCCATACGGTGCAACTGGTCATCTTCATCAGCCCGAACGCCGTCGACTATTCCCTGCCGCGGCTGCTGGCCGCTCGCCCATGGCCCCGAGCGCTGCAAGCGGCGGCGATCGGGCCGGGCACCGCGCGCCGGTTGGCGGATTTCGGCATTTCCGGCGTCATCGTGCCCGCCGCCCGTTTCGATTCCGAAGCGCTGCTGGAACTGTCGCCGCTTCAGGCAACTGCCGTCGCCGGCAAGCGCGTGCTGATCCTGCGTGGCAACGGCGGCCGCGAACTGCTCGCGGAAACCCTGCGCGCGCGCGGTGCGGTGGTCGATTGCGTGACCTGCTACCGCCGTACGGCGCCGCGCGATGCCGCGCCGGTGGTGTCGCTGCTGCGCGACGGAGCGCTGGATGCGCTCACTGTTTCGTCCAGCGAGGGTTTGCGCAACCTGCTCGAACTGCTCGATACTGACAGCCTCGACAGGCTCCGCGGCCTGCCGCTGTTCGTTCCGCATCAGCGCATTGCCGAAGAGGCGGAACGATTCGGATTGCCCCGCGTGGTGCTGACCGGCGCCGCCGATGCCGGACTCGTCGAGGGCTTGTGCAATTACCGTTGGCTAGAACATGAACGATAACGCTGATACCTCACCGCCGACCGTAGCGACTGTTTCCGAAGTCGATGCGAAGGAAGCGAGCACCGTCCCGCCTCCTTCGTCGGCACCTGCCAACCCGAACCGGGGGCTCTGGTTCAGTCCATGGTTGGTCATCGCGGTGCTGGCGCTCGGCCTCGCCGGCTGGCAATGGTTCGAGACCCGCGCGCGCCTGGCTGAAACGCGGCAGGAACTGGCGCGGAGGCTGTCCGAGAGCGACGCCGCCGCCAACGAGAGCCGTGCGCTGGCGAAACAGGCGCAGGAGCAACTGGCGTCGGTGCATGCCAAGCTGGGCGAACTCGAGGGGCGACTGGCCGATTCGAAGAGCCAGCAGGAGGTCCTGGAGGCGCTGTATCAGAATCTGGCGCGCAACAGCGAGGAATCGGCGCTGGCCGAGATCGAGCACAGCGTGACCCTCGCCTCGCAGCAGTTGCAGCTGGCGGGCAACGTCCAGGGCGCCGTGCTGGCGCTGCAGGCGGCCGAAGCGCGCCTCGCGGCCAGCAGCCGGCCGCAGTTCATCGGCCTGCGCAAAGTGCTGGTGCGCGATCTCGACCGCCTGCGCGCGGTTCCGGAACTCGATCTGCCGGGCATGTACCTGCGCATCGAAAACGTCATCACCTCGGTCGACGCACTCCCTCTGGCGGTGGACGGGCGGCCGCGGGAAGAAGGTGGACCGGCGCCGGCGGCTGCGGAGGCGGACGCGTCGTCGGCGTTCTCCTTTGGTTATTGGGAACTGCTCGCCCGCGACCTCTGGCGGGAAGTGCGCAGCCTGGTGCGGATACAGCGTTTTGACCGCGAGGAGCCGGCGCTGCTCGCACCCAGCCAGATTTTCTTCCTGCGCGAAAACCTCAAGCTGCGGCTGCTGACGGCCCGGCTGGCGCTGCTGTCGCGGGATCAATGGACCTATCGCAACGAGCTCAAGCAATGCCTGGCCTTGATCGGGCGCTACTTCGACGGTCAGGCCCCTGCCGTCCGGCGGGCCATGGAGGCGCTTGGACAGTTGTCGGCGACCGAACTCAACATCGCCTTGCCGAGCCTCAACGACAGCCTGTCGGCAATCAAGTCCGCGCGTTCGGAGAAGGAGCGGCCATGAGAGGGCTGCTCTGGGTGCTGGGGCTGTTCGCGCTGGCCGTGGGCATTTCATTGGCTGCCAACGTCAACGACGGTTACCTCCTGCTCGTCGTGCCGCCTTACCGGGGCGAAATCTCGCTGAATCTGGCGATCATCGTCCTGTTCCTGGTTTTCTTCCTGGTGTATGCATTGGTGCGCGCCGCGGCGTTGACGCTCTCGCTGCCTCGGAAGGTCAGCGAATTCAGAGAGCGGCGGGCGCGGGAAAAGGCGCTGGCGCTCCTTGGCGACAGTGTTCGCCTGCTGTTCGAGGGGCGTTACGAGCGGGCGTTGAAGTCTGCGGCCAAAGCCCATGTCGCGACGCCGGCTGCCGAGATGCCCGCAGCGCTGGTGGCCGCTCGTGCCGCCTTCGCGCTTGGCGACTTCGCACGTATGCGCGAGTGGCTCGACCGCGCGGTCCAGAGCAAAAGGGGGCGGGAAGCTAGCGGGGCGAGCCTGATGCTGGAAGCCGAGATGCTGCTGGAAGCATCCCGTTTTCCCGAGGCGGCCGAGGTTTTGGCGCGCTTGCGCGAATCGTCCCGCGAAAGCGCCGCCGCCTTGCGGCTGGAACTCCGCGCGCAGCAGGGATGCGGCAATCAGGGCGAAGTCGACCGGATCGTGCGCCGGCTGAAAAAACACGGTGTTGCGGCAGAGGCGCCGGCAGCGGTGGAACCACCGGTCGATATCACCGGCGAATCCGCGGCTCGCTGACGAATGGATAGCGACCGCCCGTCGGGCGGTCGCCTCAAGGCCTGTTACCGCGAAATGGCCCGATGGCCGATATCGCGGCGGAACTGCATGCCGTCGAAGTGGATGCCGGTGATCGTGTCGTAGGCGAGCTTCTGCGCCTGCTTGACGTTGTCGCCGAGGGCGGTGACGCAGAGCACGCGGCCGCCGGCCGTGACCACCTTGCTGTCCTGTTCCGCCGTGCCGGCGTGGAAGACGCAGACGCTATCGGTTTCCTTCGGCAGGCCGCTGATCACGTCGCCTTTACGCGGCGTGTCCGGATAGTTGGCCGCGGCGAGCACGACGCCCAGGGCGACGCGGCGGTCCCATTCGGCTTCCACCTGATCGAGTTTTCCGTCGACAGCGTGTTCGAGCAGCGTCAGCAGGTCGGACTTCAGGCGCATCATGATCGGCTGCGTTTCCGGATCGCCCATGCGGCAGTTGAATTCGACGACCTTCACCGAGCCGTCCTTGCCGATCATCAGCCCCGCGTAGAGGAAGCCGGTGTAGGGCATGCCGTCGGCGGCCATGCCGCGCACCGTTGGCAGGATCACCTCGCGCATCGCCTTGGCGTGGATTTCCGGCGTGACGACCGGGGCGGGCGAGTAGGCGCCCATGCCGCCGGTGTTCGGGCCGGTGTCGCCGTCGAAGATGCGCTTGTGGTCCTGGCTGGAGGCGAGCGGCAGGACATTCTTGCCGTCGACCATGACGATGAAGCTGGCTTCCTCGCCGTCGAGGAAGTCCTCGATGACCACGCGCGCGCCCGCGTCGCCTAGCTTGTTGCCCGAGAGCATGTCGTCGATGGCGTGGTGCGCCTCGTCGAGCGACATGGCGACGACGACACCCTTGCCGGCGGCGAGGCCGTCGGCCTTGATGACGATCGGTGCGCCCTTCTGGTCGACGTAGGCGTGAGCGGCGGCAGTGTCGCTGAAGGTTTCGAAGGAGGCGGTCGGGATCTTGTGCCGTGCCATGAAGCGCTTGGCGAAGTCCTTGGAACTTTCCAGTTGCGCGGCCTCCCGGGTCGGCCCGAAGACCTTCAGGCCGCGCGCACGGAAAACGTTGACCACGCCGGCGGCGAGCGGTGCTTCCGGGCCGACGACGGTCAGGTGGATTTTTTCCTTCTCCGCGAAATCAGCGAGGGCCTCGGGGTCGGTGATGGGCAGGTTCTCCATCTCGATCTGGTGCGCCGTGCCGGCATTGCCGGGCGCGACGTAGATCTTTTGCAGTCCGGAGGTTTTTGCCAGGCGCCAGGCCAGGGCATGTTCGCGCCCGCCGGAACCGATAACGAGTAATTTCATGACGACAATCCGCAGTGACGTTGATTAGTGACGGAAATGGCGGGCGCCGGTGAAAACCATGGCAATGCCGTGTTCGTCGGCTGCGGCAATGACTTCATCGTCACGCATCGAGCCGCCGGGCTGGATGACCGCCTTGGCGCCGGCTTCGGCGAGGACGTCGAGACCATCGCGGAACGGGAAGAAGGCATCCGAAGCGACGACCGAACCCTGCAGCGACAGGCCGGCGGCCTGCGCCTTGATGCTGGCGATCTTGGTCGAATCGACGCGGCTCATCTGACCGGCACCGACGCCGAGCGTCATGCCGCCGCCGCAGAAGACGATGGCGTTGGATTTGACGAACTTGGCGACGCGCTCGGCGAAGAGCAGGTCATCGATCTGCTGCGCGGTCGGCTGCGCCTTGGTTACCACCCTGAGGCCACTGGCCTGCGCGGTGAAATCGTCGGCCGTCTGCACCAGCAGGCCGCCGCCGACGCGCTTCAATTCCAGCTTGTTCAGGTCGCTGCCGAGCGGAACCACCAGGACGCGCAAGTTCTGCTTCGCCGCCAGAGCGGTCTTGGCTTCGGCGGTGTAGGACGGGGCGATCAGCACTTCGACGAAGTGCTTGCGCGCGTTCATGGCGTTGACGACGTCGATGCCGACTTCGCCGTTGAAGGCGATGATGCCGCCGAAGGCCGAGGTCGAATCGGTCTGGAAGGCCTTTTCGTAGGCGCCGAGCAGGCTGGCGTCGATGGCCACACCACAGGGATTGGCGTGCTTGATGATGACGCAGGCCGGGGCGTTGAAAGTCTTGACGCATTCCCACGCCGCGTCGGCGTCGGCGATATTGTTGTAGGAGAGTTCCTTGCCCTGCAGCTGGCTGTAGGCGGCGATGCTGCCGGGAAGCGCGGTGGTGTCGCGGTAGAAGGCGGCGGACTGGTGCGAGTTCTCGCCGTAGCGCAGGACTTCGACGCGGTCGAATGCGAGCTGCAGCCTGGCGGGGAAGATCGACGGGGTGGGAGCGGCTTCTTCGGCCTTTGTTTCGGCGCCGTCGTCCAGTCCGGTCAGCCAGTTGGCGATCATGCCGTCGTAGCGGGCGGTGTGCGTGAATGCCTTCTTGGCCAGATTGAAGCGGGTGGCGAGAGAGAGGGCGCCGTCGCTGGCCTTCATCTCGTCGAGCAATGCGGCGTAGTCTTCCGGATCGGTGACGATGGCGACGCCGGCGTAGTTCTTGGCCGCGGAGCGGACCATCGTCGGACCGCCGATGTCGATGTTCTCGATGGCGTCCTCGAGCGTCACGCCGTCCTTGGCGATCGTCGCGGCGAACGGGTAGAGGTTCACGCAGACGAGGTCGATGGTCGGGATGCCGTGCTCTTCCAGCGTCGCCATGTGCGCGGGCAGATCGCGGCGGGCGAGGATGCCGCCATGCACCTTCGGGTGCAGCGTCTTGACGCGGCCGTCGAGCATTTCCGGGAAGCCGGTGTAGTCACCGATTTCGGTCACGGCGAGGCCGGCGTCGCGCAGCAGTTTGGCGGTGCCGCCGGTAGACAACAGCTTGACGCCCTGGGCGGCGAGCCCCTGGGCGAATTCGAGCGCGCCGCGTTTGTCGGAAAGGCTGATCAGAGCTTGGCGAATCTTCATGAAGAGAGCTTTCTCAGGGTTTGGATTTCAAAGTCCACCGCAAAGGCGCGAAGACGCAAAGGTTTCGCAAAGAAAAACAGAACTGCGTTGTAGTTCTTTGCGTTGCCTTCGCTCCTTTGCGCCTTTGCGGTGGATGTTGGTTTGCTTTAAAACAACTGGTGTTCGGTGATCTTCTTGCGCAGGGTGTTGCGGTTGATGCCGAGCATTTCGGCGGCCAGCGTCTGGTTGCCGCCGGCCTGCTGCAGGATCACTTCGAGCATCGGGCGCTCGACGCTCTTCAGCACCATGTCGTAAACATTGGTCGGCGATTCGCCGTCCAGGTCGCGGAAATAGGTTTCCAGGGCGCCGCGGACGCAGGCGGCTATGTCGTTTGCTTTATTCATGCGGCGAGTTCCCCCATGTTGTTGTTTTCGGCCGTGTCGTTGATCTCGTAATTCAGGTGTTCGCCGTGCTCGGCGAGGCCGAGGAAGAAGGCGTTGACGGCTTCGCGCTGTTCCTCGACGGTGGGTAGCTGGTTCATGCGGTGGCGGAAGGCTGCCGAGCCGACCAGTCCCTTGGTGTACCAGGAGATGTGCTTGCGCGCGACGCGCACGCCGGTCTCGATGCCGTAGAAGTCGTACAGGTCTTCCAGGTGGGCGATGAGAATGGCGTGGATTTCGCTGACGCGCGGCGGCGGCAGGTGTGTGCCGGTCGCCAGGTAGTGCTCGATTTCCCGGAACAGCCAGGGGCGGCCCTGGGCCGCGCGGCCGACCATCAGGGCGTCGACACCGGTCGCGTCGAGTACCTGTTTCGCCTTCTCCGGCGAGGTGATGTCGCCGTTGGCGATGACCGGGATGCGCGCGGCGGCCTTCACTGCGGCGATCGTCTCGTATTCGGCGTGGCCGGTGTAGCCGCAGGCGCGGGTGCGCCCGTGCACGGCCAGTGCGCGGATGCCGGATTGCTCGGCGATTTTCAGGACAGCCAGCGCGTTGCGGCTGCTCTTGTCCCAGCCGGTGCGGATCTTCAGCGTCACTGGCGTTGCCGGGACGGCCTTGACCACCGCGTCGAGAATCCGCCCGACCAGCGGCTCGTCCTTCAGCAGGGCGGAGCCGGCCATCACGTTGCAGATCTTCTTGGCCGGGCAGCCCATGTTGATGTCGATGATCTGGGCACCCCGGTCGACGTTATGGCGGGCGGCGTCGGCCATCATCTCCGGGATCGAACCGGCGATCTGCACCGAGATCGGCTCCACTTCGCCGTCGTGATTGGCGCGCCGCTGCGTCTTGGCGCTGCCGTAGAGCAGCGAGTTCGAGGTGACCATTTCCGAGACGGCCAGCCCCGCGCCCATCTTCTTGCACAACTGGCGGAAGGGACGGTCCGTCACCCCGGCCATGGGCGCGACGAAGAGATTATTCCGGAGCGAATAGCCGACGAATTGCATGGGAGTAGTAGCGGACGAACAGCGAAGGGAGCGGATTTTACTCTCGTTGTTGCCTAAAAAATAGACAAAATAGTCATTCGGGAAGGCAAAAAAATTCTTGATTTTTCATTTTTCTGTGCATTGATTTGGCCGGGCTGGTCGGCGATTCCCAAGGAAACAGGGCGTTAGTTCGGGAAAATTCAGGTAAAGATCGAGGTTCTGAAATGCGCGCAGCCGTGCGCGCGATGGGGAAAACCGAACGAGGCACGCCGGCTTTCGCCGGCGTGCCTCGCAGGAGGCCAAAAGCCTGCGGAAATCAGTGCTCGCCGTCGGGTTCGGGCAGGACGATATTAACTTCCAGAACTTCGTAATTGCCCTGTTTTTCCAGCGAGACCTTGATGTCGTCCGGGTTGATCGCCACGTACTTTGAAATCACCGCGATCAGTTCCTTCTGCATCTCGGGCAGGAATTCCTTCTTGCCCGACAGGCCGCTGCGCTCGTGCGCGATGATCAACTGCAGGCGTTCCTTGGCCAGCGCGGCGGATTTCGGTTTGCTGCCGAAGAGGAGAGAGAGCAGGGACATCTATTTCCCTCCGAAAAGTCGCTTGAACAGTCCGGGCTTCTCGTAATCGACAAAACGCAACGGCTTGGTCTGGCCGAGGAAACGGTCGACAACGTCGAAGTAGGCTTCGGAGACGTCGCTGTCCTTGAGGTGGATGGCCGGCGTGCCCTGGTTGGAGGACTGCAGCACCGATTCCGACTCGGGAATCACGCCGATGATTGGCACGCGCAGGATTTCCTGCACGTCCTTGTAGGAAAGCATTTCGCCTTCCTCGACGCGCTTGGGCGAGTAGCGGGTGATCAGCAGGTGCTCCTTGACCGGTTCGTCGCCCTTGATGGCGCGCCGCGACTTGGCCTGGATGATGCCGAGGATGCGGTCGGAGTCGCGCACCGAGGAGACTTCCGGGTTGGTGACGATCAGCGCCTCGTCGGCGAAGGTCAGCGCCATCACGGCGCCGCGTTCGATGCCGGCCGGCGAGTCGCAGACGACGTAGTCGAAGCCCATGTGTTCCAGTTCCTTCAACACCTTCTCGACGCCTTCCTCGGTCAGCGCGTCCTTGTCGCGCGTCTGCGAGGCGGGCAGGACGTAGAGGTTGTCGTTGCCGCAGTGCTTGTCCTTGATCAGCGCCTGCGTCAGTGTCGCTTCGCCGTTGAGGACGTTGATCAGGTCATAGACCACGCGGCGCTCGCAGCCCATGATCAGGTCGAGGTTGCGCAGGCCGACGTCGAAGTCGATCACGGCGGTCTTGAAGCCGCGCAGCGCCAGGCCGGAGGCGAAGCTGGCACTGGTGGTGGTCTTGCCCACGCCACCCTTGCCGGAGGTCACGACGATGATTCTTGTCACGGCAGTCTTTCGTCAAAAAAACAGAATTTTACCTGCTGAATGCGGTTTTCCGAATGGCATCAATCGGTTTTCAGCGCCTTGATGAGCAACGGGCTGGCGCCGCCTTCCGTTGCATCGCCCAGCTGCACCTGCACCGGCTTCCCGGCGAGGGCGTCGGGGATGCCCGCCTCGAAGGTGCGATAGACGCCGGCGATCGACACCAGTTCCGCCTCGAAGCGCGTGGTGAAGATGCGCGCGCCGCTATTTCTGCTGTCGCCGCTGGCACCGGCCAGCGCCCGACCGCGCAGCGGGGCGTAGATGTGGATGCTGCCGTCGGCGATGACTTCCGCGCCGGCATTGACCGCGGCCAGGACGACGAGGTCGCCGCCGCGGGCGTAGACCTGCTGGCCGGAACGCAGGGGGCGGTCGATGATCACGGTGGGAACGGCGGCAGGCGGTGGTGGCGCTGGAGGAGGTTCAACCGGTGCCGGGGGCGGCGCGACCTGAGGCTCGGGTTGCTTGGCCGTCGCGGGTTCCGCCACCGGGCGGGATGGCCGTTTGAACGCGGTGATGCCCGGCAGCCCCGCGGCTGCGGCAGAAGCACTCAGCGTCTCGCTCGCGCCGCGCACGCCGATGACCTGCAGCCCATGCTTGCCCAGAATGGTGCGAATCGCCGTCCAGTCCGGAGCGTCTTGTGCCGCCGGGTCGATCTGTTCCAGTTCGAGCACCGCCGCGTCGCCGTCGAAAAAAGCCGCGTCGCCGAAGAGGTCGCTGGCCGTCGTTGCCAGTTGTGCCGGGTTCAGGGTGTGCAGGGTGACGCTGACGACGGGAAGCGTCGTTCCCTTGAATTCGATCAGTTGCGGCTTCTTGTGTGCGCGGGCCATGGAGCGGGGAGTGGGAAAAATTGCACAAGTCTAGCCGACTCCGCGAGGGTTCGAAAGCTCAGCGTCGAGTTTGGCGCCGGGCGTAAGCCTCGAAATCCGCCTGCGGCAACGGACGGCTGAACAGATAGCCCTGGTAATGATTGCAACCCAGTTCGGCGAGCTTGAACAGTTGCGCTTCGGTCTCGACGCCTTCGGCGATGACGGTCAGGCCGAAATTCTCTCCGAGGGCAACGACCATCCCGGCGATCGCGGCATCGTCTGCATCGGCGAGGATGTCGCGGACAAATCCCTGATCGATCTTCAGCTGATCGAGCGGCAGGCGTTTCAGGTAGCTCAGAGACGAGTAGCCGGTGCCGAAGTCGTCGAGGGAAAAGCCGATGCCGTGTACCTTGAGTGCCCCCATTTTCGCAACGACGTCGTCGATATCCTTGACCAGGATGCCTTCGGTCAGCTCCAGCTTGAGACGCCGCGGGTCGGCCCCGCTGCGCTCGATGGTGGCGAGAAGCCGCTCGACGAAGTCCTTCTGCTGAAACTGGCGGGGGCTGATGTTTACGGCGATGGACAAATGCGCCAGCGCGGGGTCGGCCTGCCAGGCCACCAGCTGCGCACAGACCGTCGAGAGTACCCATTCGCCGATCGGGATGATCAGTCCCGTTTCTTCGGCGACGGAGATGAAGATACGGGCGGGGACCTGAGCGTAACGCGGGTCGTGCCAGCGCAGGAGAACCTCCGCGCCGCGCAGCCGGCCGGCGGAATCGACCTGCGGCTGAAAATGGAGTACGAAATGCGCGCGCTGGAGCGCCTCGCGCAGTCCGGCTTCCAGGGCCGCGCGGGCGGAGACGACGGCCTGCATTTCCGGGTCGAAGAAGCGCAGCGTGTTGCGGCCGGCCGACTTGGCCTGGTACATCGCCATGTCGGCGCGCTTCAGCAGTTCGTCGGCGACATCGTCGCAGCCGGAGAACATGGCGATGCCGATGCTCGCAGAGCTGTGGTGTTCGTAACCGGGGAAGTGGTACGGCTGGTTCAGGCTGGCGATGATCTTGTCGCCAACCCGCTCGGCATGATTTGCAGCGTCGGCAAGTGTCTCGCCGAGTGCTTCGAGCATGATCACGAACTCGTCGCCGCCTTGGCGGGCGACGGTGTCGCATTCTCGGACGCAGCGCGAGAGCCGCTGCGCAACCTGACGCAGGAGGATGTCGCCCTGTTCGTGCCCGAGGGTATCGTTGAGCGTCTTGAAATTGTCGAGATCGACGAACAGAACCGCACCGCACCGGTGATGGCGGCCGCTGGCTGCCAGCGCCTGCTGCAGCCTGTCGGTGAGGAGTTGGCGGTTGGGCAGGCCGGTCAGCTGGTCGAAGTAGGCGAGATGCCGTATTTCCTCTTCCGCGAGCTTGCGTTCGGTGATGTCCTCGATTCCCGAGACGTAGTGGGTCGTCCCCCCGGCCTCATCGCGGACGGCGGTGACGCTGAGTCGCGTCGGGAAGTCCTCGCCGTTCTTGCGTCGTGCCCAGAATTCACCCCGCCATGCGCCATCCCTGTCGAGGCTGTCCAGCAAGTCGGCCACGAGTTCGGGCGGGTTGCGCTCGGAATGGATGATTGCCGGACGGTGCGGCTGCAGTTCATCGAAGGAATAACCGATCATTTGCAGGAAAGCTCGGTTGGCGCGCACGAAGCGGTGCTCGGCGTCGGTGATGAACATCCCTTCGCTCGATTCGAAGGCCGTGGCGGCAATCCGCAACTGTTGCTCGGCCTGCTTCTGCTCGCTGATGTCACGAAACTCGGTGACCCGCACGGTGTTGCCCTTGTAGGGGATGTTCTTGCCGCGGATCGCCAACGGGTAGACCGAGCCATCCTTGCGCAGGCCTTCGGCGTCGTAAGGGCGGTCGTAGCCGTTCTTGATGTTGTTCCGAACCCGGTCGCGCCATGCCGGCGCGATGAGCTGGAGCCCGTCCATGCCGATCAGTTCCTCATGCGAAAAGCCCGACATGTCGGCCAAAGCCTGATTGCAGTCCAGGATGGCTCCCTTGTCGTGGATTGCGATTCCGCCGAACGAGCCATCGTGCAGCGCCCTGAACCGCTGTTCACTTTCGCGTAGTGCCTGCTCCCGTTGCTGCAGTTGCCCGAGTGATTCGTTGAACGCGGTGATGAGTATGCCGATTTCGTCGTTGCGGGTGAGCGGCAACGGATGCGGGGCTGCGCCGGACTCCCTGATTACGTCGAGCGCTCTGGCCGCTTCGCCGAGGGGGCGCAGTTGCCGGTTCAGCAGCCACCACATGACGCTGCCCGCCAGTGCGGTAACCAGTGCCGCGGCAAGGAGAATGCCCCGATGAATGTCATTGATCGGCGCGAAGGCTTCTTCGGTCGTCAGTAATGCCGCGGCAACCCATCCGGCGGAGGGGATCGCGTGGCTCGATACGAGGATTTCGACTCCACGGGCGTTCTTCTGGATCTGCGTCATTGGCGGATGTTCCAGCCCGCGGTCCGTGCTCGGATTGACCCCGCGTGGAGCAAGCACCTCCATGTTGCGGCGACTGTCCGTTGCCTTGATGATCTGGCGGGTCTCCGGCGAGATGACGAGGAAGCCGCCGGTCTTCCCGTAGCGGTTTTCGGTGATCGGGTCGAAAAAACTGGCCTGGTCGAGCCGGGTGCCGCCGCACAGGGCGCCGATCGGTTTCCCGTGCGCATCGCGCAGCGGTACGGCGATCACGATGATCGGTGTCTGTATGACCTTTCCGATCAGCGGGGAGGATACAGTCGGCCGGTTGTCGCGGATCGTTCTCGTGAAATATTCCCGATCCCGGTAACTGACCCCGAGGTTGCCGATCGAGCGCGGGACTACGCCAATGGTGGTGCCCTCGGCATCGGTAACCCATGTCCCGATGTTGAACATGCTCTGAAGCACGAGATGCTGTTCGAGACGCTGTTGCAGCGCCTCGTGCCGCGAAAGCAAAGCCGGCTCCAAGTTGGCGGCGGTCAGTTCCAGCGCCCGGATTCGATTGCTGATGTCGTTGTCGATTTCTTTTGCGACGAAAGCGATCGTCGATCGCTGTTGCTCGCCGAGCAGATGAACGATGCCATCGCGCAACAGCCGGCTGGCGTAGAACGACAGCGACCAGACCGCGGCAACGATCAGGCCGAGCGTGACGATGAGGATGCGCGTCTTCAATGAGTGGCGGCGGAATGCCTGGAAATCCATGATCTGTTTTTCCTCCGCGCTCCCTGCTTGCGATACGCGCAATCGCGTTGCCTACAGGTGTTGCTGTCGATTCAGTATAAGCAACGCCTTCCGGTTCGACCAGGCGGACTTGCCTTCTTCCGGGGGCAGGTTCAGGGCCAGGCGCGGGCGCCCCAGATCATCCGGCGGGCAACGAAGTGCCGCAGGGGCGGCGCGAGATCGAGGGCGAAGAGGCCCAGCCCGCGTAGCGCCTTGAGTGGCGGAATGTCGTTGGAGAAGAGGCGGACGATTCCATCGGTGAACACGGCGCTGCCGAGCCGGTCCGGCTGGCGACGCAGCGCGTAGGCGACGAGGGGCGCCGCCTTGCCGGGGTCGCCCGGGACGGTGTCGAGCAATGTTTCGGCCAGTTCCCAGGCGTCGCGCAGGCCGAGGTTGAAGCCCTGGCCGGAAACCGGGTGCAGCGTCTGCGCGGTGTTGCCGAGCCAGACTTGGCGTTCGCCGGTCAGCCGCCGGCGCAGGCGCAGGGCAAGGGGGAACGAGGCGCGCGGGCCGGTGGCGACGAGGTCGAGGCGGCCGCCGAACTGGCGGTTGAGCGTGGCGAGGAACTCGTCGTCGGACAGTTCGAGGATGCGCGCCGCCTGGTCCGGGGCCACGGTCAAGACCACCGCGTAGCCTTCGTCCACCGGCAGCAGCGCGAGGGGGCCGTCCGGGGTGAAGCGTTCCCAGGCGCGGTTTTCGTGCGCGCCGGCCGGAGTGACTTCGCAGACGATGGCGTGCTGGCCGTAGTCGCGGACCGCGACGCCGGGGTCGTCCGATGGCGTGCCTTCGGCGTGCACGACGAGGCGGGCCGCAACGCGCTGTCGTTTCCCTGAAGCATCGATCGTGACCGTGGCGGCGTCTGCGGTTGTTTCGATATGAGTGACCGTGGCCGGCGCGATGAGCCGCTCGGGCGGCAGCTGTGCGTACAGTCCGGCGAGCAGGTCGCGGTAGCGCATCACGTAGCCGAGTGCCGGGATGGCGTAGTCGGCGGCGTCGATCTGCGTACTGCCGAAGCCTCCGCGTTGCGAGACGTGGATGCGCCGGATGGCGGTACCGGCGGGGGCGTTCCAGGCATCGAGGCGCTCGAGCAGTTGCCGGCTGCCGTGCGACAGCGCCAGCGCGCGCGGGTCCTTCCGCCAGGCGCCGTCGGCCTGGCGGTCGAGCAGCAGCACGCGCAGCGGACTCTTTGCCAACGCCAGCGCGAGGGTCACGCCGACCGGGCCTGCGCCGACGATGAGCACGTCGGTGTGGATTGTTTCCCCGGTGTCTGGCGTGTCAGTCATGGCGCATGACATCCTCGATCTCGGTGACCGTCCTCGGCGCGCTGGTATAAACCTCGGCGCCGTTCGGGGTGACGAGCACATCGTCCTCGATGCGGATGCCGATGCCGTGCAGATGCGCGGGAACGCCGGCGGTGGGGCGGATGTACAGGCCGGGTTCGACCGTCAGCGTCATGCCGGGAGCCAGTGCGATCCACTCGTCGCCGGACTTGTACTCGCCGGCATCATGCACGTCGAGCCCCAGCCAGTGGCCGGTGCGGTGCATGTAGAACGGCTTGTAGGCCTCGCTCTCGACCAGGCCGTCGACGTCGCCGGCGAGCAGGCCGAGGTCGACCATGCCCTGCACCAGCACGCGCAGGGCGGCGTCGTGGTAGGCGGAAAACGGCGCGCCGGGGCGGATCGCGGCGATGGCGGCGGTCTGGGCGGCGAGGACGATTTCATAGGCGTCGCGCTGCGGGCCGGTGAAGCGCCCGTTGACCGGGAAGGTGCGCGTTATGTCGGCGGCGTAGCCGGCGAGTTCGCAACCGGCGTCGATCAGCACCAGCGTGTTGTCGGCGAGCAGCTTGTCGTTCTCGACGTAATGCAGCACGCAGGCGTTGGCGCCGCCGGCGACGATCGGTGAGTAGGAGTGCCCGTCGGCGCCGCGTTTCCTGAATTCGTAGGAAAGCTCGGCTTCCAGTTCGTATTCGGCGAGCCCGGGCCGGGAAGCGCGCATGGCGCGCACGTGACCGGCGGCGGTGATGTTCGCGGCGCGGCGCATGATCTGCAGTTCGTGCGCGTCCTTGATCAGGCGCATGCGGTCGAGCGGCTCGCGCAGGTCGCGGAGTTGCGCCGGCGCGCGCTTGCCGGCACGCGTTTGCGCCCTGACGGTGTTCAGCGCGGCGACGATCTTCGCGTCCCAGGCGGAGTCGTGGCCGAGGGCGTGCCACACGGTATCGCGGTTGGCCAGAAGGTCGGGCAAGCGCTGCTCGAGTTCGGCGATCGGGAAGGCTTCGTCGAAGCCGAAGGCGTCCCGCGCGGCGGCAGGGCCGTGGCGGAAACCGTCCCAGACTTCGCGCTCCTCGTTTTTCTCGCGGCAGAAAAGAATGGAGCGGGGCTCCTTGCCGCCGACCAGCACCGCGACGGCTTCGGGCTCCGGGAAGCCGGTGAGGTACCAGAAGTAGCTGTCGAAACGGTAGGGGTGGTGTGAATCGCGGTTGCGGATGCGCTCCGGCGCGGTCGGGATGATCGCCACGCCGTCGTCGATCGTGGCGAGCAGCGTCTGGCGGCGAGAGGAGTGCGGTTCGTGTTTCATGCGCGTAGCCTCAGTTCCTGATCGAGTTGGGCGAGCCGTTCCGGTGTGCCGACGTCGACCCAGCGACCGGCGTGGTGTTCCCCGGTGAGCTCGCGTCGGGCGATGGCCGCGTCGAGCAACGGGCGCAGTTTCATGACCGCACCATCGGGTACGCCGGAGAAGAATTCGGGGGAGAATATGCCCGTTCCTGCATAAGTGTAGGTCGGGCCGATGCGCTCGGCAGCGTAGCGCACGGTCTCGCCGTCGAGGCAGAAATCGCCGCCGGCGTGCTGCGGCGGGTTGTCGACGAAAACCAGGTGGGCGTGCTTGTGCGCCAGGGCGTGAGCGCGGCGAAAATCCCAGTCGCACCAGACGTCGCCGTTGACCACCAGGAACGGCTCGGTGCCTAGCAGCGGCAGGGCGTGGGCGATGCCGCCGGCGGTTTCCAGGGCGCCGGGTGGTTCCGGCGAATAGCGGATGGACAGGCCGAGGGCGCGGCCGTCGCCGAGCGCCGCCTCGATCCGGTCGCCGAGGTGGGCATGGTTGATCACCACATCGCGGAAACCGCAGGCGGCGAGCCGTTCCAGATGCCAGACGATCAGCGGCTTGCCGCCGGCCATCAGCAGCGGCTTCGGCGTCGTGTCGGTGAGCGGGCGCATGCGTTCGCCGCGCCCGGCGGCGAGGATCATCGCTTTCATCAGAAGGTCAGTCCCGTTTCCACCGCGCGGTTCTCCAGTTGGTCGAGCAGCCGGGCCAGCGGCGCCAGCGCGTTGTAGCGCGTGCAGGTGCGGCGCAGGTAGGCCATCACGCGCGGCATGTCCTTGAGATAGCCGTCCTTGCCGTCGCGGTGATACAGGCGGGCAAAGATGCCGAGCACCTTGATCTGGCGCTGGGCGCCCATCCATTCGTAGTCGCGGTAGAAGGCGTCGAAATCCGGGCTGACCGGCAAGCCCGCCTTCTTCGCCATTTCCCAGTAGCGGATGACGAAGTCGAGTTCGCGTTCTTCTTCCCAGGTGATGTACGCGTCGCGGTAGAGCGAGACGAGGTCGTAGGTGATCGGACCGTAGGCGGCATCCTGAAAGTCGATGATGCCGGGGTTGGCAGGGTAGGCACCGTCGATGACCATCAGGTTGCGCGAGTGGTAGTCGCGGTGCACGAAGACTTGCGGCTGCCCGAGGTTGTTGGCGAGCAGCATCTCGAAGACGTTGCGCAGCTGGGCCGTCTGCACTGTGTCGAGCGTCAGGCCGAGGTGTCTGGCCACGTACCAGTCGGGGAACAGGTTGAGTTCGCGTTCGAGCAGGGCGCGGTCGTAGGCGGGCAGGACGCCGGCCCGGCTGGCGCGCTGGATGTCCACCAGCGCGGCGTTGGCGTCGCGGTAGAGCGCCGGCGCCGTCGTTGCGTCGAGCACGTTCAGGTAGGTGGTATTGCCGAGGTCGGAGAGCAGCAGGAAGCCTTGCTCCAGATCCTGGGCGAAGACCTCCGGGACATGCACGCCGGCGTCGCGAAACAGTGTGGCAACGTGCAGGAACGGCCGGCAATCCTCATGCTCAGGCGGGGCATCCATGACGATGCGCGTGTCGCCATTCTCCAGCGTCACGCGGAAGTAGCGACGGAAGCTGGCGTCGGCCGACGCCGGTTCGATGCGTAGTTCCTGTTCGTGGTGCTGGCGCGGAAACAGGCGGTTGAGCCACTCGCGCAGCAGGATGGTACGCGGCATGCCGCTTCTCCTCGGGCTAAATGCTAGAATGCGGCGATTTTACCATTCGCCCCCTTACGCGCTGCGCGGGCCGCCCCGTGAGCACTGTGTGACTTTATCGACGTTTCGGATGACTCGGACTGCCCGACGCAAACAACTCGCGCTGATTCTGTGCTGCAGCTTCGCCGGCACGCTGGCTGCCGTGCACGCGGGCGATGCCGTGGCCCAAGCGCCGGCTCCGTTACGTGTTGACCCGGTGCTGCTCGGGTTGCCGCCGGTCAAGAAGGAAGAGGCCAAGGAGGAACGTGCGTCCGTTCCTGCCAAGCCGGAAGCGCCAAAGACGCAGGTCGAGGTTGTACCGGTCGAGCCAGCCGCCGTCGAGGTCAAGACGGTCGTTGCCGAACCTGAACCCGAATCCCCTCGCGACGAGCGAGGGACGGCCGCTCCGGCTGTCGAGGAAAAAGCCCCTGCGGCTCAGCCTGGACCTGCCGTGTCTTCTCTGGCGACGGTCGCGCCGAAGGGCCCCTCCGCCAGCGTTGTTGCGCTCCCTGCGGAAAAGCCTGCGGTACCGGTGATTGCAGCAAAGCCCGTCGCTGCGCCGGCTTCGCCCGACGCAAGGGTCTCCGCGCTTGAGCCGCTTCGCGTCGATCCGGCGTTGCTCGGCTTGCCGCCGATCGCTCCGGTGGCACAAGCCGGCGTGTCCGGTGCTGGCGTCACCGCGGTGCGTCGTGCCGCTGCCGGCAGCGCGGCTGGCGCATCCGGCGAGTCGGCGCCGGGACAGTTCCAGTCCGACGTGGTCGATGTGGTCGACGATGGTCAGCCGGCGCTGGCTCTGCGCGCGGCGCGCAAGATGGAAACGCCGCCGAAGAATGAAACGGCCCCGCGGCCGGCCTTCCTGAGCGCGCAGCGCATGTCCGGCGAAGTGAACCGTGAATTCAATGCCGAGGGCGAGGCGGAACTGCGCAAGATCGGTACGGTGGTCAACGCGGATCGTCTGACGTACTGGCCGCTTGACGACGAAATGGAGGCCGAGGGTAGCGTCCGGTTGCAGCAGGGCGAGGATGTCGTTACCGGCCCCAAGATGCGCCTGCGCATCGAGGACCAGGTCGGCTACTTCGAAAAGCCGGCCTATCAGCTCAAGCGGCAGCTGATGGGCGGGAAAACGGCCGATGACCGGGCGAACTCGAGCCAGCGGCTCGATGAATTGAGCCAGCAGTCCTGGTGGGACTCTGGATTCTCTTCATCGCAAACCCGGGTCGGGGACAAGCTGGACCTGGCTCCCGTGACGGAAACGCGCGGCGAAGCGGATCGGCTGGAGTTCGAGGGTGAAAACCACTATCGCCTGCTGAACAACACGTTCACCACCTGTCCGATCGACAACAACGACTGGTACGTGCGAACGTCCGAGATGCGGCTTGACTACGATCGCGAGGTCGGCGAAGGCGACGATGCGACGGTTTATTTCAAGGATGTGCCGTTCCTCTATTCGCCCTGGATTTCCTTCTCGCTCAGCGGCGAGCGCAAGTCCGGCTTCCTCCGGCCGTCGTTCGGTACCAGCAGCGACAACGGTTTCGAGTACGAGCAGCCGTACTACTGGAACATCGCGCCGAACATGGATGCGACCTTCACGCCGCGGCTGATGAGCAAGCGGGGCATCCAGCTGAACAACGAGTTCCGCTATCTCAACACGGCGTTCGGCGGCGCCTACACCGGCAAGCTGCAGGCGGAGTTGCTGCCGGATGACAAGCTGCGCGACGGCGATCGTCGCTACGGGATTTCGCTGCTGCATAATCAGACCACGAATAACGGCTTTACCGGCCTGATCAACTACAACAAGGTGTCCGACGACGATTACTACACCGACCTGTCGTCCGACATCGCCTCGACCTCGCAGACGCAGTTGCTGCAACAGGGCAAGTTGACCTACAGCGGCGGCGGATGGTGGAGTACGTCGATCAACTTCCAGCAGTACCAGACCCTGCAGCCGGACGAGGATAATCCGGTTCTCGAACAGTACCGGATGTTGCCGCAAATCACCTTCAACGCGCGCAAACCCGATTTCCACCACACCGATCTGAGTTTCCTCGGGCAGTACACCAGCTTCTCGATCCGAGAGCGCGAACAGTACGGAACGATCTACCCGGACGGCAAACGGACGGTGCTCTATCCGCAGATCGCCTTGCCGTACGTGACCCCCGGCTGGTATGTCACGCCGAAGTTCGGCGTCAATTACCGCAGCTATTCGTTGAGCGGACAAGCCGCCGGTAGCCCGGATTCGATTTCCGTATCCCTGCCGATCTTCAGCCTCGATACAGGCATGACCTTCGAGCGTTCGAGCAACTGGTTCGGTCGCGACTACACGCAGACGCTCGAACCGCGTCTCTACTACCTCAACATCCCGTACAAGGACCAGAGCGACATCCCGTTGTTCGACACGGCACTGGCCGATTTCAACTTTGCCCAGATTTTCTCGGAAAACCAGTTCTCGGGCTGGGATCGGGTCAACAATGCCAATCAGCTGACGGCAGCGTTGACCAGCCGTCTGATCGAACCCGATACCGGCAACGAAATCATCCGTGCGATGATCGGGCAGCGTTTCTACTTCACCCGGAGCAAGGTGGGGCTTAACGATTCGGCGACGACAACCAGCGACAGCGACAAGTGGGACCGCTCCGACTTCCTCGCGGCGTTCAGTGGCCAGATTCTCCCGCGGGTTTATGCCGATACGGCGTGGCAGTTCGACCTCGCTGACCAGGAAACCGAGCGCTATTCGGTTGGCCTCCGCTATCAGCCCGAGCCGGGCAAGGTGTTGAATGCCGCTTATCGCTACAACCGCGACGAGACGGCACCGATCAACCAGCTTGATCTTTCCGGGCAATGGCCGATATCCGGCCCGTGGTATGCGGTCGGCCGCCTCAATTACGCGTTCAAGGATGACGGAACCGTCCTGTCGACCAGTTCAGCAAACGGCCGGGTGATTCAATCGGTTGCCGGCCTGGAATACAACGGCGGTTGCTGGGTGCTGCGCGGCGTGTTGCGTCGTCAGGCGCTTACCTCCGAGGACGCGTCGACCTCCTTCTTCGTCCAGCTCGAACTGGGCGGCCTGGGGCGGATCGGCTCCAATCCGCTCGGCGTGCTGAAAGACAACATTCAGGGCTACAGCCTGATCGGTGGCTCCGGCGAGAGCGCCGCTTTTGAAAACTGAGGTGTTCAAGATGAAGCGATTGTTGCGTGCTGCCTTGCTGCTGGTTCTTTTGCAGAGTGCCGTCGCCTCTGCGCAGGCGCCGCAGCGCTCCGCTGCTGAGCCGATTCCCGTCGACCGGATCGTCGCCGTGGTCAACGACGAGGTGATCACCCTGCACGAATTGAATCGCGGCCTGGAGCGTGCCGTCGCGCAATTGCGCCGGCAGGGGACTCCGTTGCCGCCGCGCGACGTCCTGGAACGGCAGATGCTTGAGCGTCTGGTGATGGACAAGATCCAGCTGCAGCACGCGCGCGAGATCGGTCTGCGCGTCGACGATGGTCAACTAGATCAGGCGCTGCAGCGCATCGCCGCCGGAAACAAGATGTCGATGGAGCAGTTCCGCGAAGTCTTGCAGCGCGACGGCATCGCCTTCCCGAAATTCCGCGAGGACATCCGCAACGAAATGCTCATCGCTCGCGTGCGCGAGCGCGAGGTGGAGAACAAGATCGCCGTTTCCGACAGCGAGATCGAGAACTACCTCGAAGGGCAGTCTGCCGCCGGCGCCGGCGAGGAATACGAGGTGGCGCACATTCTCCTGCGTGCGCCCGAATCGGCAAATTCCGTACAGCTTGCCACGCTCAAGGCCAAGGCCGACGAGGTGCTGGAGCGTGCTCGCAAGGGGGAGAATTTTGCCCAGCTGGCGGCGGCGTACTCGGATGCACCCGACGGGTTGCAGGGCGGCAGCCTCGGAATGCGGCCCATCGACCGGCTGCCGAGCATCTTTTCCGATGTCGTGGCCAAAATGAGCGCGGGTGATGTCGGCCCGTTGCTGCGCAGCCCGAACGGGTTCCATATCGTCAAGCTGCTGAACAAGAAGGGCGGCGCGGCGTTGCCGCCGGTACAGCAGACGCGCGTCCGTCACATCCTGATCCGGGTCAATGAACTGGTTTCCGAAAGCGAGGCACAGCACAAGCTGGAAGGGTTGTACGACCGGATTATCCACGGCGAGAAGTTCGCCGAACTGGCCAAGCTGCATTCGCAGGACGGGTCTGCGCCCAAGGGGGGCGATCTGGGCTGGATCTATCCGGGCGACACGGTGCCGGAGTTCGAGCGCGCGATGAACAACCTGAAACCCGGTGAAGTCAGCCGTCCGGTCAAGTCCCCGTTCGGTTTCCATCTGATCGAGGTGCTGGAGCGCCGCGTTCAGGACGTCTCGGCTGACCGGCAAAAGGCCGCGGCGCGCCAGGTGCTGCGCGAGCGCAAGCTGGACGAGGCGTATCAGGACTGGTTGCGGCAGGCGCGTGACCGTGCCTACGTCGACCTGCGGCTGGAGGAGCGCTGAGCGTGGCGCCGGTCATCGCCGTCACCTCGGGCGAGCCGGCCGGCGTCGGCCCCGAACTCTGCCTGCGCCTCGCGGAGAAGGATTTCGCTGCAAGCCTCGTCGTTCTGGCCGACCGGGAAATGATGCGTGCGCGTGCCGCGCAGCTCGGTTCCGCCGTCCGTTTGCGCGAGTGGTCGGCGACGACATTGCCGGAAGCGGGTGTCCTCGATCTCATCCATGTGCCGCTGGGCGTGACGTCCGTCGCAGGAAAGCTCGATCCGGCCAATTCGCCGTACGTTCTTGCTCTGCTCGATCGAGCGCTCGAAGGTTGCCAGACCGGCGAGTTCGCGGCAATGGTGACGGCGCCAGTGAACAAGGCAGTGATCAACGATGCCGGCATTCCCTTCACCGGCCACACCGAATACCTTGCCGAAAAGACGCATACGCCGCAGGTGGTGATGATGCTCGCCGGTGGCAACCTGCGCGTCGCGCTGGCAACGACGCATCTGCCGCTGAAGGACGTGCCGGCGGCGATCACGGCCGAGTCGCTGGAAACGACATTGCGCATCCTGCACGCCGACATGCGCGGCAAGTGCGGGATCGACCGGCCGCGCATCCTTGTCGCCGGCCTCAATCCGCACGCTGGTGAAGGAGGTTATCTCGGCGACGAGGAAATCCGCGTGATCGCGCCGGTGCTGGACAAATTGCGCGCCGAAGGCATGACCCTGCTCGGCCCCCTCCCGGCAGACACGATGTTTACCCCGCCGTTGCTGGCGCAGGGTGACTGCGTGCTGGCCATGTACCACGACCAGGGACTGACGGCGCTCAAGTACGCGACCTTCGGCAACGGCATCAACGTGACGCTCGGCCTGCCGATCATCCGTACGTCGGTTGACCATGGCACGGCGCTGGAGCTTGCCGGCAGCGGTCGCGCCGATCCGGGCAGCCTCTTCGTCGCTGTCGAACAGGCCATCGCCATGGCCCGCCTCGCCGGATCGTGCCGATGAGCAAGCACGTCGCCCGCAAGCGGTTCGGACAAAATTTCCTGATCGATGCGCAGGTCATCGGCGAGATCGTCGCCGCGGTCGCGCCGCAGCGCGACGACTTGGTTGTCGAGATCGGTCCCGGACTCGGCGCGCTCACCGGACCGCTGCTCGCGCGGCTCGACCATCTGCACGTGGTCGAAATCGACCGCGATATCGTCGCCCGCTTGCGGCAGCGCTATATACCCGAGCGCCTGACGATCCACGAAGGCGACGCCCTGGCGTTCGACTTCGGCGCGCTGGCTGACACCGCCGGCAAGAAGCTGAGCGTGGTCGGCAATCTGCCCTACAACATTTCGACGCCGCTCTTGTTCCACCTCGCACAATTTGCCGATCGCACCCGCGAAATGCACTTCATGCTGCAGAAGGAAGTCGTCGAACGGATGGTCGCCGAGCCGGGAACGGCCGATTACGGGCGGCTGTCGGTGATGCTCCAGTACCGCTTCGTGATGGACTGGTTGCTCGACGTGCCGCCGGAATCGTTCGAGCCGGCGCCGAAGGTCGATTCAGCCGTGATCCGCCTGATTCCCCGGGCGCAGGAGGAGTTGACGGTGCGCGACGAGGCGCGTTTCGCCGCGCTTGTCGCAGCGGCCTTCGGGCAGCGGCGCAAGATGCTGCGCAACAACCTCAAGGGCCTGGTTGACGACGGCCTGCTTGAGCGCCTGGGCATCGCTCCGACCGCCCGTGCCGAGGAATTGCCCCTTTCCGATTACATCGCTCTCGCCAACGCAGTAAAATAAAACGCTGTTTCAAAAACAACGTTGGCAAAGGAGCGATCGATGGCAAATGGCGTCTCGGCGGCTGGCGACAGCCGCGTCTGGTTCATTACCGGGTGTTCCACCGGATTCGGCCGGGAACTTGCCCGGCATCTCCTGGCGAGCGGCTACCGTGTGGTGGTCACTGCGCGCAAACCCGAGGCTCTCAAGGAATTTGACGATTCCGCGCAGGCGCTCGTCCTGAAGCTCGATGTGACCGACAACGCGCAGGTCGACGCGGCGGTCAAGGCGGCGCAGGAACGCTTCGGGCGGATCGACGTGCTGGTCAATAACGCCGGCCTCGGCTACTTCGGCGCAGTCGAGGAGAGCGAGGAAGACAAGGTCCGCTGGATGTTCGACGTCAACGTGTTCGGCCTCGGTCGCATGACGTCGGCCGTGCTGCCGGGGATGCGTGCGCAGCGCAGCGGCTGCATCATCAACATCGCCTCGCTCGCCGGCCTCCATCCGTTTGCCGGGCTTGGCTACTACTGCGCGACAAAGTTCGCCGTGGAAGGGCTTTCCGGCGCGCTGGCGCAAGAGGTCGAGCCGCTGGGGATCAAGGTCATCGTGGTCGAGCCGAGCGGTTTCCGCACCGACTGGGCCGGGCGTTCCGCTGACGAGAGCCCGGTCGTGATCGACGATTACGCGTCGACCGCCGGTGCCAAGCGCGCCCAGTTGCGCGCCGTTTCGGGCAAGCAGCCGGGCGATCCGGTGCGCGCGGTGAAGGCCATCATCGCCGCGGTCGAGTCGCCGAATCCGCCACGTCATCTGCTTCTCGGCAACGCGGCCTTCGATGTGTCTACAGCCTACCTGGAGTCGCTGCTCGCGCAGTTCCGTGCCGGCGAGGCGGTGGCGCGGGCTGCGGATTTCCCGAAAGAGTAGGTTCGGAAAACCACTCTAATCCGAGATGTCCGCTGTCACCGGAGCGTGATCGGACGGGCGTTCGCGCTTGCGCATCTCGCGGTCAATGCCTGCCGCGAGGCAACGCCCGGCCAGCGGTGCAGACAGGAGAATGTGGTCGATGCGCAGGCCACGGTTCTTCTGGAAGCCGAGCATTCGGTAGTCCCACCACGAGAAGCTCTTTTCCGGTTGCTCGAACAGGCGGAAGCTGTCCTTCAGGCCCAGTGACTCGAACCGCCGGAAGGCAGCGCGTTCCGGCTCGGAGCAGAGCACCTGCCCGGCCCAGGCCGCAGGATCATGCACGTCCCGGTCGTCCGGCGCGATGTTGAAGTCGCCAGCCAGCACGAGGTTCGGGTGCGATGCCAGTTCGTCTCCGAGCCACTGGCCGAGCGCATCGAGCCAGGCCAGCTTGTAGGCGTATTTGTCGCTGCCGACCTCCTGACCGTTGGGGACGTAGGCGCAGATGATCCGCGTCGATCCGACCGTCGCGCTGATCAGGCGCTTTTGTTCATCCGGGAAGCGTGGATTGCCGAACGCCACGTCCTGCGGCGTCTGCCGCGACAGCACGGCTACGCCGTTGTAGGTCTTCTGCCCGGAGAAGGCGACGTCATAGCCGGCGGCTTCGATTTCCAGACGCGGGAAGCTGGCGTCTTCGAGCTTCGTTTCCTGCAGACAGACGACATCCGGCTGGCGCGTGGCCAGCCAGTCGAGCAGTTGCGGCAGACGGACCTTGAGCGAGTTGACGTTCCAGCTCGCCAGCTTCATTGCGCAAAGACGCCGGAGGGCTTGGCGCCGTACGGTGCCGTCTTCGGGTAGCCGGCTAAGTCGAGCAGGTTGTTCCAGGCGCCCGACTCGAAGCCGGGAAAGCGCTGGGTGCCGACCTGCAGGCCGGGAAGGAACGATTCGTTGCCCATCAGCCTGGCCGCTTCGGCGAATTCTTCCTCGCTCTTCAGCAGTTTCTCGGTGAAGGGAACGCCGCGGCCGTTGAGCAGGGCGCGGGCGTTGGCGCACACTTCGGTGCAGTTGGCCGCGGTATAGAGCGTGACCGGGTATTTCTGCACCGCCTGGCGCATGGCGAAGGGCATCTGCTTCTCGTCGCCAGCCGCCGGGCCTTCGCGGGTTTCGATGATCTTTGCCCCCGGAGGCGGCGGCTGGTCCGAATACACCGTCCGTCCCGTCGTCTTGTCGATCCACTTGTAGGTGGTCTGGGCGGTGGCCAGCGGCGACAATGCCAGTGCGATGGCCAGAACGACGAAACGGTTGGTTTTCATGACCTTATCCCCCTGAACGGCAATCAGGCGGCGATCATACCACTATGCCGAAGCAATGCATCGACCTGCGGGTCGCGGCCGCGGAAGGCGCGGAAATTCTCCAGCGCCGGTCTCGCTCCCCCCGCCGCGAGGATTTCGTCGAGGAAACGCTTGCCTACTACCGGGTCGAACGGATCGCCGGCTTCCTCGAAGGCAGCATAGCTGTCGGCCGAGAGGACTTCCGCCCACTTGTAGCTGTAATAGCCGGCTGCGTAGCCGCCGCCGAAGATGTGCGAGAAGCTGTTGGGGAAGCGATTCCATTCGGGCGGGAACGTCACCGCGACCTCCTTGCGCACCGCGTCGAGCAGGTCGAGCACGCTGCCGCATTTTTCACCTTCGCCCGCCGGGTCGAAGTCGCTGTGCAGGAGCATGTCGAACAGGGCGAACTCGATCTGGCGCACGGTCAGCATGCCGCTCTGGAAGTTGCGCGCCGCGAGCATCTTGTCGAACAGTTCGCGCGGCAGAGGCTCGCCGGTATCGACGTGGCCGGACATCTGGCACAGCACGTCCCACTCCCAGCAATAGTTCTCCATGAACTGCGACGGCAGTTCGACGGCGTCCCATTCGACGCCGTGGATGCCCGAGACGCCGAGTTCCTCGACGCGCGTCAGAAGGTGGTGCAGGCCGTGACCGGCTTCGTGGAACAGCGTCTCGACGTCGCCGTGCGAGAACGTGGCAGGTTTCCCGCCGACCGGGCGCGGGAAGTTGCAGGCCAGGTAGGCGACCGGTTTCTGGATGCCATTGCTGACTCGGCGACGCGAAATTGCTTCGTCCATCCAGGCGCCGCCGCGCTTGGTTTCGCGCGCGTAGGGGTCGAGGTAGAACTGGCCGACCAGTTCGCCGTCCTTCTCGATGCGGAAGAAGCGCACATCCTCGTGCCAGACCGGCGCGCTGTCCGGCCGGATCTGCACGCCGTAGAGCGCCTCGGCGACGTGGAACAGGCCGGACAGCACCTTCGGTTCGGTGAAGTAGGGCTTGACGTCCTGTTCCGAGAAGGCGTAGCGCGCCTGGCGCAGTTTTTCCGAGGCGTAGCCCATGTCCCACGATTCGAGCGTTTCCAGCCCGAGTTCGCGGCGTGCGAACTCGCGCAATTCCGCGACGTCCTTCTCGGCGAACGGCCTGGCCTTTTTCGCGAGGTCACGCAGGAAGGCGAGCACCTGCTCCACCGATTCGGCCATCTTGGGGACGAGCGACACTTCGGCAAAGTTTCGGTAGCCGAGCATTGTCGCTTCCTCCTGGCGCAGTTCCAGGATGCGCTTGATCAACGGCGTGTTGTCGAGGTTTTCCGGCCCGAATTCCGAGGCGCGGGTGGCGGAGGCGCGGTAGAGGACTTCGCGCAGGCGGCGGCTGTCGGCGAACTGCTGCACCGGCCAGTAGGACGGCATGTGCAGGGTGAATTTCCAGCCAGCCTTGCCGTCCTTCTCGGCGGCTTCTCGGGCGGCATGGATCACGTCGGGCGGCAGTCCGGCGAGTTCGGCTTCGTCGGTGACGAACTCGGCGAAGGCGTTGGTCGCGTCGAGCAGGTTTTCCGAGAACTTGGCGGCCAGCGAGGCGAGTTCCTCCTGGATGGCCTGGAAGCGCGGTTTCTGCTCGTCCGGCAATTCCGCGCCGGAGAGGCGGAAGTCGCGCACTTCGTTGTCGATGATCCGTCGCCGCGCTGGCGAGAGCGTCGGGTACTCGGCGCCGTCGCGCAGGGCCTTGTACTTGGCGAAAAGCTTGAGGTTGTGCCCGAGTTCGGCGTAGAAGCGGCTGACGTCCGGCAGCATCCGGTTGTATGCCTCGCGCCATTCCGGGATGTCGTTGACCGAATGCAGATGCCCGACGATGCCCCAGGCGCGCGAGAGGCGCTCGATGCCGTCGGTCAGCGGGCCGGCGAAGTTGTTCCAGGTGGCGGGCTGCGGGTCGTCGGCCAGGCGGTCGATCAGCGCGCGGTTTTCGGCAAGCAGGCCGTTGATCGCCGAGTCTACGTGGGTCGGCAGGATGGCGTCGAAGCGGGGCAGTCCGGAAAAATCGAGGAGGGGATTGGTGTCGGTCATGGTCAGTGTGTTCCGGAAATAAAGCGGGCGGCCGCAGCCGCCCGACTCGGGAAAACGATCGGGACGATGCTTAATCGACCAGCTTCTTGCCGGTAAGTTGCTCGTACGCCTCGATGTACTTGGCGCTGGTGCGGGCGACGACGTCGTCCGGCAGGGTCGGGCCGGGGGCCTTCTTGTTCCAGTCGAGCGTCTCGAGGTGGTCGCGCACGTACTGCTTGTCGTAGGAGGGCGGGTTGCTGCCGAGCTGGTAGGAACCGGCGGGCCAGAAGCGCGACGAATCGGGCGTCAGCGCCTCGTCGATCAGGTGCAGCGTGCCAGCGGCGTCAATGCCGAACTCGAACTTGGTGTCGGCGATGATGATGCCGCGCGTCAGGGCGAAGTCGGCGGCCGTGCTGTAGAGGGCGATCGCGGCGTCGCGCGCTTCGGTGGCGATCTGCGCGCCGTCCTTGCCGGTGCCCTTGAGTGCGTCGGCGAGGGCGGCAGCGCAATTGACCTGCGCCTGCTCGAAGGAAATGTTCTCGTCGTGTTCGCCCAGTTCGGCCTTGGTCGCCGGGGTGAAGATCGGAGCCGGAAGCTTGGCGGCGAGTTGCAGGCCGGCCGGCAGCTTGATGCCGCAGACGGCGCCGGTCTGCTGGTAATCCTTCCAGCCCGAGCCGATCAGGTAGCCGCGTACCACGGCCTCGATCGGCAGCGGCTTCAGGCGCTTGACGACCAGTCCGCGCCCGCGGACCTGTTCGCGTTCCTCTTCGGTGACGACGCTTTCCGGATCGATTCCGGTGAGCTGGTTCGGCAGGATGTGGGCGAGCTTGTCGAACCAGAAGTTGGCCAGCTGCGTGAGCACGATGCCCTTCGCCGGAATGGGGTTCGGCAGGACCACGTCGAATGCGGAAAGGCGGTCGCTGGTGACGATCAGCAGTTTGTCGTCGCCCACGGCGTAGATGTCGCGCACCTTGCCGCGGCCGAGCAGCGGCAGGCTCTTGATGGAGGATTCGTAGAGGGCTTGGGTCATGGCGTCGGTTCCGGAAGAGATTTGCAAAAACAAGGGATTATAAGGCAGTTCAGGATTCGTCAGGTTGGCCGGCCTCCTCGGCTGCCAGCGCCTTGCGCATGCGCTTGATGCCGAACAGGGCCAGCGCGGCGATCACCGGGATCGAGCAGGCGACGACGATTTCCGGCGACAGCGCGGGGAACAGCGTCTTGCCTCCCTTGGCGAGGTAATACACCAGTTGCGAGGAGTAATAGGTGATCGCAGCGATCGAGAGTCCTTCGACCGTTTCCTGCAGGCGGAGTTGCACCTTGGCGCGCCGGTTCATCTGCGCCAGCAGTTCCTGGTTCTGGTGTTCCAGTTCGATGTCGACGCGGGTGCGCAGCAACTGGCTGTTGCGCGCCACGCGGCTGGAGAGGTCCTGTTGCCGGCTGGCCATCGCGGCGCAGGTATTCATCGCCGACTGGAAGCGGCGCTGCATGAACTCGTGCAGTGTCGGGTAGCCGGGAACGCGGATTTCACGCAACTCGTCGATGCGCTGCAGCACCAGGTTGCCGTAGGCCCGCGAGGCGGTGAAGCGGAAGGTCGTGCGGGCGACCGAGTGCTCGACCTCCGCGGCGATCTTCGACAGGTCGTCGAGAACGGCGCGCTCCTCTTCCGGGCAGTCGGCCTGGCCGATGTGGTCCATCAATTCGGCCAGGCGTCGTTCGGCGCCGGTCAGCCAGCGCCCGACCTCGGTGGCGACGGGCAGGCCGAGCAGGGCCAGCATGCGGTAGGTCTCGATGTCGAAAAGGCGCTGGACTGCGCGTCCCGGCTGCCGACCGACCATGCTGTCGTCAAGAACCAGAAAGCGGGAAAACCTGTTGTCGAGCATGAAGTCGGTGAATACCCACGCCGCGCCGTTGGCGATGCGCGCAACGACCATTTGCCGGTCGGCGGTCGGGGAAAGCCCTTCCAGCACTTTTTCCGGCGACAGTTCCTTCGTCGAGCGCAGTTCGACGTGGGTGGCCACCAGCAGCTTGCCGGGAATGCCGGCGAGCCAGCCGGGAAAGACGGCATCGAGGGCGGTCGTCGCCGGATCGAGCGACTCGCCTTCGGTCAGCGGCTGGAAAAAGGTGTAGCTCGAATATTCGGTGTGCAGTTCCCAGCGCAGCAGGAAGCTCCCGGCATCGACGAGCATGTGCGTCGCCGAGTTTTCGAGAAACTTGCATGCGCTCGTCTGGCAGAGGCGCAGCACGTTCTCACGCTCCGCCTCGGCGGAGGTGACGTCGTCGTGATGAAAGGCGAGGTGCGAAACCAGGGCCGGGCTGGTCAGCGGAATTGGCGAGCGGGCGTGGAATTCCCGGTTGAGATGCTCGCGCAAGGGGTGTTCGTCGACGCTGCTCAGGTTGAATCCGGGAAGCATGCAGGCTCCAGAAAAAAAAGCCGCGACACGATGCGGAGCAAGGGTCGCGGCGTTTTGGCTACGGTATCAGGCGGGTCGGTCCCGTTTATTTGTCACCGACGCGCACGATGGTCATCGTGTTGGTTCCGCCCGCCAGCCCCATGCGGTCGCCGTAGGAGAGGACGATGAGATCGCCTTTCTTTACTACGCCGGCTTCGAGGAGGCGTTTCTCGGCGTTCCGGCGCAGAACGTCGCGGTCCGCATTCATGTTGGTCATCAGAAGAGGGAAGACCTCACGGAAGAGCGTCATGCGCGTCTGCGCGACCGCGTTCTCGGTCAGGGCGAAAATGGGGATCCCGCAGTTCAGGCGGCTCATCCAGAGCGCGGTCGAGCCGGTCGAGGTCAGCGCGGCGACGGCTTTCACCTCCAGGTGGTAGGCGGCGAAGAGCGAGGCCATGGCGATCGACTGGTCGATGCGCGTGAACGAGCGATCAAGGAAACCGCGGTCAAGCGTTACCGGCAGCGATTTCTCCGCCTCCTCGCAGATCCGGACCATCGATTCGACCGTCTCGACCGGGAATTCGCCGGCGGCCGTTTCGCCCGAGAGCATCACCGCGTCGGTACCGTCGAGCACGGCGTTGGCGACGTCGGAGACCTCCGCGCGCGTCGGTGCCGGCGAGTGCGTCATCGATTCCATCATCTGTGTGGCGGTGATGGCCAGTTTGTTCTTCTCGCGGGCGCGGCGGATCATGCGCTTCTGGAGAGCCGGAACGGCCGCATCGCCGACTTCGACGGCGAGGTCGCCACGCGCCACCATCAGACCGTCGGAGGCGTCGAGGATCTCATCGAGCGCGGCGACCGCTTCGACGCGTTCGATCTTGGCGATGGTCAGCGCATGACCGCCGGTGGCCAGCATCAGCTGGCGCGCCATGTACATGTCGGAGGCGCTCTTCGGGAACGAGACGGCGAGGAAGTCGGCGCCGATTTGCGCGGCCGTCTTGATATCGTCCATGTCCTTGGCCGTCAGCGCCGGCGCGGAGAGTCCGCCGCCCTGGCGGTTGATGCCCTTGTTGTTGGACAGCGGGCCGCCGTGGCGGACCACGGTGAAGATCTCGTGCGCGACGACCTTTTCGACTTCCAGGACAACGCGGCCGTCATCGAGCAGCAGGATGTTGCCTCTCTCGACGTCGCCCGGCAGAGCCTTGTAATCGAGCCCGACCCGTTCGCGGTTGCCCAGTTCGCACTGCGCGTCGAGAATGAACTTGTCGCCGGTCTCCAGGATTATCTTGCCTTCCTCGAACTTGCCGATGCGGATCTTCGGACCCTGCAGGTCGGCGAGGATGCCGATCGAGCGGCCCAGTTTCGCCGCGATCCGGCGGACTTCGGCTGCGGCATTAATGTGATCTTCCGCCTTGCCGTGCGAGAAATTCAGTCGCACGACGTCAACGCCGGTACGAATCAGGGTTTCGAGGATTTGCGGGTCTCGCGACGCCGGGCCGAGGGTGGCAACTATTTTTGTATGGCGGGCCATGGAAGTCCTTGTGTCAAATGACGGGATGTCTCGGTAAGCCGATCGTCCCAGTGTGCGATGGTCGTGTTTCGCGTTGATGAACGCCCGCTTCGGCATGCTGCTCGGGCGAATAGTTCATGATGATGCCGCAATTCTTTTCCGGATACCACGCGAAAAGGCATCCGGATATCTCGACGGTTTTTACAGGCCAGCCGATCGCCACCATTGGGCATGCTTGTCACGCAGTTCCTTGTGCGAAAGCATGGGGTAGAACGCGACGTCGGGGCCGTTGCCGACGTAGAAGCCTTTCCGGACCATGCGGTAAGGGAAGTCCAGCGAATGCACGCGATGGACCATCTTGCTGTCCTTCGGGCTCGGCTGCTCGCCGGTGGCGGGCTTGAGCGTCATCAGTGCCTCGCGCAAGTGGTGGATGAACGGGTAGGGGAGGTCGCCCGCTTTGCCGTTTTCCGGGTCGGTTGCCAGTTCGCCCAATTCCAGTTCGACAAAAAACAGCCCCGGAAACTGGATGAATTTCGCCGGATTGACGGTGACGCTGCGATAGAACGCATTCGGCTCGAGATTGCTGACCACCAGGCTGTTGACCGGAACGAGATCCTGGTAAAGGTGCAGCCCCTGATCCGTTTCCGCAGGCAGTTCGCCCCGTTCCAGTCCCAGCGTGTGCCCGTAGGCCGTCGTCAGATAGAGCTTGCCCAGCGCGGCGATCGGCAAGTGCTCCAGGACGCGGTAAACCGCGATATAGACCGAGTGCTTGGGTGTTCCGTCGTCAGCGGGCACGCAACGGGCGATGGCCGTGTCGATTTCGAAATGTTCGCTGCGGAAGGTCGGATCGACCTCGAAAAACAGGCTCTGGCCCTTGGATTTGTAGCCGCTGCCGGTGGCGTAGTACTGCCCGAATTTCTCCGGAGGAAGATTGGAAGCGATCAGCGCTTCCGGGATCAGCGAGAAATACAGATGCACGTCCATACGGGCGAATCCTTCAGAAAAATGCAGTTTGCAGCAGGTCGGTGGAAGAGCAGCGGCACCGGTATCGTCTGCGATAGCGGTGCCGCCTCACGAATCGGCACAGCCCTGAATCATGCCGATCCAGGCTGCGCAAGTCGCCAGGAATCAGTCCTTGGCGCGCGATTCGAGGATGTCTACCGCGGGGAGACGCTTGCCTTCCAGGAACTCCAGGAAGGCGCCGCCAGCGGTCGAGATGTAGCCGACCTTGTCCTCGATCTTGAAGACGTTGATCGCCGAGACGGTATCGCCGCCGCCGGCCAGGGTGAAGGCCTTCGATTCGGCGACGGCCTTGGCCAGTTCCTTGGTGCCGTTGGCGAACGCGTCCATCTCGAACACACCGACCGGGCCGTTCCAGACCACGGTGCCGGCCTTGGCGATGATCTCGGCCAGCGCCTTGGCGGACTGCGGGCCGATGTCGAGGATCATGTCGTCATCGGCGACGTCGTCGACGCTCTTGATGGTGGCTTCGGCGGTGGCGGAAAACTCCTTGGCGCAGACGACATCGGTCGGCAGCGGCACGGCGACCTTGGCCATCACGGCCTTGGCCTGGTCGACGAGATCCTTCTCGGCCAGCGACTTGCCGATTTTCTTGCCCGAGGCGAGCAGGAAGGTGTTGGCGATGCCGCCGCCGACGACCAGCTGGTCGACCTTGGCGGACAGGCTTTCGAGCACGGTCAGCTTGGTCGAAACCTTCGAGCCGCCGACGATGGCGACCATCGGCCGGGCCGGCTGGGCCAGCGCCTTGGTCAGCGCCTCGAGTTCAGAGGCGACGCAGGGGCCGGCGCAGGCGATCTTGGCGTACTTGCCCATGCCGTAGGTGGTTGCTTCGGCGCGGTGCGCGGTGCCGAAGGCGTCCATCACCCAGACGTCGCACAGGGCGGCCATCTTCTGCGACAACTCGTCGTTGCACTTCTTCTCGCCCTTGTTGCAGCGGCTGTTCTCCAGCATGACGATTTCGCCCGGCTTGACGTCGAAGCCGCCATCGACCCAGTTCTGGATCAGGCGGACGTCCTTGCCGAGCAGTTCGGACATGCGCTTGGCCACCGGCGCGAGCGAGTCCTCCGGCTTGAACTCGCCTTCGGTCGGGCGGCCGAGGTGCGAGGTGACCATCACGGCCGCGCCCTTGGTCAGCGCGTACTGGATGCCGGGGAGGGCGGCGCGGATGCGGGTGTCGTCGGTGATCGCCAGGTTGTCGTCCTGGGGTACGTTCAGGTCGGCGCGGATGAAAACGCGCTTGCCTGCGACATCGAGGTCGGTGAGGCGTTTGAAAGTCATGGCAATACTCTCTTTGTGCGGGAAGTGAAGACAAAAAAAGGGCACCTTGCAGTGCCCTTTTGTCCGGGTCTTACTTGGAGATTACGCGGACCATCTCGAGAACCTTGTTCGAGTAGCCCCATTCGTTGTCGTACCACGAGACCAGCTTGACGAAGGTCTTGTCCAGCGCGATGCCAGCCTCGGCGTCGAAGACGGAGGTCATCGACTCGCCGCGGAAGTCGGTCGACACGACCTTCTGGTCGGTGTAGCCGAGAACGCCCTTCAGCGGGCCTTCCGAAGCAGCCTTGATTGCCGCGCAGATTTCTTCGTAGCTGGCTTCCTTGTTCAGCTCGACGGTCAGGTCGACCACGGAAACGTCGGAGGTCGGCACGCGGAAGGCCATGCCGGTGAGCTTCTTGTTCAGTTCGGGAATGACGACGCCGACGGCCTTGGCGGCACCGGTCGAGGACGGGATGATGTTCTCGAGGATGCCACGACCACCGCGCCAGTCCTTGTTGGACGGGCCGTCAACGGTCTTCTGGGTGGCGGTGGCGGCGTGCACCGTGGTCATCAGGCCGCGCTTGATGCCGAAGGTGTCGTTGATGACCTTGGCGAGAGGCGCCAGACAGTTGGTGGTGCAGGAGGCATTGGAGATGATGTCCTGGCCGGCGTAGGTCTTGTCGTTCACGCCGTAGACGAACATGGGGGTGTCGTCCTTGGAGGGAGCGGACATGATGACCTTCTTCGCGCCAGCGGCGATGTGCTTGGCGGCGGTTTCCTTGGTCAGGAAGAGGCCCGTCGACTCGACGACGACGTCGGCGCCGACTTCGTTCCACTTCAGCTCGGCCGGGTCCTTGACGGCGGTCAGGCGGATCTTCTTGCCGTTGACGATCAGGTCGTTGCCATCAACCTTGACGTCGCCCTTGAAGCGGCCATGAACGGAGTCGTACGTCAGCATGTAGGCGAGGTAGTCGGGCTCGAGCAGGTCGTTGATGCCAACGATCTCGATGTCGTTGAAATTCTGCACGGCGGCACGGAAAACCATGCGTCCGATACGGCCAAAACCATTGATACCTACTTTGATAGTCATGATTCACTTTCCTCGTTAAAAAAACAGACTTCAAAATGGGCGATTATGCTTGTGGTATGGTCTTGGCGACCCCTTGGGGACTGGGGGCCAGACTGCTCTCGTTGCGCGCCGACGTGCGGAAACCAGATCGGCACGCGAACCACAAAGACACGATATCCCCCGGCAGCGGGGGTACTGCGAATCACCTATTAGGGGCCAATATTATCCGACAACTGGCGTCAGATTTCCAGTCGCAACCGTTACATTTTTGTTGCATGGGAATCAAATGTCCGGTGTGGCCGTCGGGAAGGCGATTCCCGTATGCGGGAACCTGTCGGTGAGCGGTGAATCAGAGAGATTCTGACGCAAACATTTTTATGATTCAAGAGTCGCTGAGCGGCGATCATTAGGCATAGAATAGCCTTGGATTCGTTGATTGCAGCGGCTTTCGGCCGTTGGCCGGATAACCATCAAGAACAAAAGTGGAGGTTGCCTCAATGACAATTACGGCCACGCGGACATGGGCGGATCTTTGTGCTCATCGCCAAAAAACAGAAAAGATTCATCTCCGCGAACTGTTCGCCAGCGACCCGCAGCGTACTGAAAGACTCAGCCTCACGTTCGACGACATTCTTTTCGATTTCTCCAAGCAGCGCGTGACGCCCGAAACGCTTGCCTTGCTGGTCAAGTTGGCGGAAGAGGCGTTCCTCCCCGAGTGGATTGGACGGATGTTCGCCGGTGATCACATCAACGTCACCGAAGATCGTGCTGTTTTGCATGTCGCGTTGCGCCGCTCTGCAGCGCCGTTCCCCGATACGCAATGCGACGTGATGCCCGAGGTGCAGCGTACCCGGCAGCGGATGGGCGAGTTTGCTGAAGCGTTGCGTTCCGGCAAGTGCGTGGGGCATCAGGGCATGGCGATTCGCGACGTCGTGAATATAGGCATCGGCGGCTCCGATCTGGGGCCGAAGATGGTTAATCAGGCGTTGCGCTCCATCAGCCACCCGGCGCTGGGTGTGCACTATGTGTCGAATCTCGACGGGGCGCAGTTGGCTCCGCTTCTGCAGACGCTCGATCCGCGGACCACGTTGTTCGTCGTGGTCAGCAAGACGTTCACCACCCAGGAGACGATGCTGAATGCCGAGACGGCGCGCAGTTGGCTGAAGGCCAATCTCGGCGACGGGGTCGATCTCGCGAATCACTTCGCCGCCGTATCGAGTCGTCCGGAGCGGGCGGTGCAGTTCGGGGTCAGCGGCGAGCGCGTGTTCCCGATCTGGGACTGGGTCGGCGGGCGCTATTCCCTGTGGTCGGCCGTCGGGCTGGCGCTGATGATTTCCATAGGGCCGCATGCCTTCGACGAATTGTTGCGGGGCGCGGAACGCATGGACGAGCATTTCCGCTCGGCTCCCTTGGCGGAGAACCTGCCGGTGATCATGGCGCTGATCGGCATCTGGAATACCAATTTCCTCGGTGCGACAAGCAATGCCGTGCTGCCGTACAACGAATCGCTGAAGTATTTCCCGTCTTTCCTGCAGCAACTCGAAATGGAAAGCAACGGAAAGTCGGTGAGCATCAGCGGCGATGTGGTCGATTGCGCGACGTCGCCGATCGTCTGGGGAGAACTCGGCAACAACGGCCAGCATGCCTTCTTCCAATTGTTGCACCAGGGCGGACGGCTGGTCCCTTGCGATTTCATCGCTTCGGTGCGTTCGGATTACCCGCTTCCCGGACACCAGGAGGCGTTGCTGTCGAACTGTTTTGCGCAGAGTGCCGCGCTGGCGTTCGGCAAGACGGAAAGCGAAGTGCGCGAGAGCATGGCGAAGGAATCACTGACCCCGGAACAGATGGTCGATCTGCTGCCGCACCGCGTCTTTGCCGGGAATCAGCCTTCTTCGACGCTGTTGCTGAAAAACCTCAGTCCCGCGGCGCTCGGCTCGCTCGTGGCTCTGTACGAGCACAAGGTTTTCGTCCAGGGGGCCATCTGGGGTATCAATTCGTTCGATCAATGGGGGGTGGAACTCGGCAAGGCGATGGCGAGCCGGATTCTGCCAGCGTTTGCCGATCCGTCGCTGGCGACCGGGTTCGACGCGTCGACGCGGGGGCTGCTGGCCTATTGCCGCAGGTAACGCTGATGGGTGACAAAGATTGGTGACAAACACAGGGAGAGCTTCGAGATGCATGTCGTGACGGTTCCAACCACTCCGTGCCCCGGACAGAAGCCCGGTACATCCGGGTTGCGAAAAAAGGTCAAGTTGTTTGCCCAGCCGGGATATCTGGAGAATTTCGTCCAGTCGATCTTCGATACGCTTTCCGGGCAACAGGGAAAGACCCTGGTGCTCGGCGGTGATGGACGCTATTTCAATGACGTGGCGATCCAGACCATCCTGCGCATGGCGGCTGCGGCCGGGTTCGGGCGCGTTCTCGTCGGGCAGAACGGAATCCTGTCGACCCCGGCGGCGAGCGCGGTCATCCGCAAGCATCAGGCATTCGGCGGAATCATTCTCTCCGCCAGCCACAACTCGGGCGGACCGGACGGCGACTTCGGCATCAAGTACAACCTCGGCAATGGCGGTCCGGCCAACGAGACATTCACCGAGGCGGTGTATCGGCGTACCCAGGAAATCTCTAGTTTCAAGCGGGTCGAGGCGGATGATGTCGACCTTGGTCATCTGGGTGAAACGCGGGTTGGCGAGATGACGGTGCAGGTGATCGATTCCGTCGCGGACTATGCCGGGTTGCTCGAGACGCTGTTCGACTTCGAACGGATTTCCAACCTGCTGATGCGTCCCGAGTTCCGGATGCGTTTCGATGCGATGCATGCCGTGACCGGGCCGTATGCGCGGGCGATCCTCGAGCAGCGGCTTGGCGCGCCGGTCGGAACAGTGGTCAATGGCGTTCCGCTGCCTGATTTTGGCGGCGGGCACCCTGACCCCAACCCCGTTTATGCGGCGGACCTGGTTGCCGCGCTGGCCGATCCGCGCTCCGGCCTGTCGTTCGGTGCGGCTTCCGACGGGGATGGCGACCGCAACATGATCGTCGGACGCGATTTTGTCGTCAGTCCGAGTGACAGTCTGGCTGTTCTGGCCGCCAACTTCATGCATGTTCCTGCGTACGCGGCTGGTTTGGCCGGTGTCGCGCGATCCATGCCGACGAGCTGTGCGGTCGACCGTGTCGCCGAGTCGCTCGGCATTCCCTGTTTCGAGACACCCACCGGCTGGAAATTCTTTGGCAGCCTGCTGGATGCCGGCAAAGTGACTTTGTGCGGCGAGGAAAGCGCCGGGACGGGGTCGAACCATGTGCGCGAAAAGGACGGACTTTGGGCCGTGCTCTACTGGCTGAACATCCTGGCCGCGCGGAACGAGCCGGTTGCCCAGATCGTCCGCGATCACTGGAAGACTTTCGGTCGCAACGTCTATTCCCGCCACGACTACGAAGGTATCGAGACGGACAAGGCTGATCGGCTGTTCGCGGAATTGCGGGAAAAACTGCCGACCTTGCCCGGACAGCAGATCGCGGGTTTGCGCATTGCGGCCGCAGACGACTTTTCCTACACGGATCCTGTCGACGGTTCTCGCAGCGATAAGCAGGGAGTGCGCGTGCTTCTGGATGGCGGTTCGCGCGTGGTATTCCGCCTCTCGGGTACAGGGACGGAAGGTGCCACGCTACGCCTGTACCTCGAACGCTACGTCGCCGATGCCTCGCTTCACGAGGTGCCGACGCAGACGTCTCTGGCACCGCTCATCTCGCTGGCGGAAGCGTTGGCCAATATCAATGCAATTACTGGAAGAAGTGCACCGGATGTGATCAGTTGAGCGGTGGGGCGGTCACGTTATTGATGTCTGGATCAGGGTAAAAAAGGAGCGGCGACATGATAGAAAGAAGAACTTTTCAATTGCCCGGAAGAACGGTGGCGCTGGTGCTGGCTGGCGGGCGTGGGAGCCGGTTGTATGAGTTGACGGATCGTCGCGCCAAGCCGGCGGTTTATTTCGGCGGGAAGTACCGGATCATCGATTTTGCGATGTCCAACTGCGTCAATTCGGGCATCCGGCGCATCGGAGTCGTCACCCAGTACAAGTCGCACAGCCTGTTGCGGCATATCCAGCGCGGGTGGGGCTTCCTGCGTGGGGAGAACAACGAGTTCGTCGATCTCCTGCCGGCGCAGCAGCGTGTCGACGAGGAGTCCTGGTACCGCGGAACGGCCGATGCCGTGTATCAGAACATCGACATTCTCGAGACCTACCATCCATCCCCGGAGTACGTCCTGATTCTCGCAGGCGACCACGTTTACAAGATGAACTACGCGGCGATGCTGGTCGACCACGTTGAAAGCGGTGCGGAGTGTTCGGTCGCTTGCATCGAGGTGCCTCGCAAGGAAGCTTCCGGTTTCGGCATCATTGCGGTGGACGGCAGCAGCCGTGTTACCGACTTCATCGAAAAACCCGCCGATCCCCCGCCGATGCCTGGCAAGCCGGATGTTTCGCTGTGCAGCATGGGAATCTACATCTTCAATGCGAAATATCTGTACGAGCAACTGAAACGCGACATTGCCGACCCGACGTCGAACCATGATTTTGGCAAGGACATTCTCCCGTACGCGGTGAAGGCCGGGTGCGTGTATGCGCATTCCTTTTCCCGGAGCTGCGTGCATGCGCCGGAAGAGGGGCCGAACAAGGAGGACTACTGGCGCGACGCGGGCACGGTCGATGCCTACTGGGAAGCCAATATCGATCTCACCGCAACTGATCCGGCCTTGAATCTGTACGACCGCAGCTGGCCGGTGTGGACCTATCAACAACAACTGCCCGCGGCAAAATTCGTGCATAACCAGATTGACCGGCATGGCGTCGCCATTGAGTCGACGGTTTCCGGTGGCTGCATCATTTCCGGCGAGTTGAATCGCTCATTGCTGTTTTCTGCATGCCGGGTGCATTCCTATTCGAAGATCAACTGGTCGGTGTTGTTGCCTGAGGTCGAAATCGGGCGCGGTGCGCGTCTGAACCGATGCATCATCGATCATGGCGTCAATATTCCTCCGGGGATGGTCATCGGCGAGGATCCTGCAGAGGATGCACGCCGTTTCCGCCGTACCGATAACGGCGTTACTCTCGTCACGCGGCAGATGATCGAACGGCTGCGGTGATTGTTCAGGATATTGGTTTTTAGATTACATGCGCATACTTCACGTTGCTTCGGAGCTCTTTCCACTCGTCAAGACCGGCGGTTTGGCCGATGTCATGGGTTCGTTGCCGCCGGCGCTGGCTAATCGGGGGATGGATGTTCGCGTCCTGCTCCCCGGGTTGCCTGGTGTCCTTGCCGGAGTCGTCGGTCTCAAGCCGGTGATTCAGATCGGGCCGGTGTTCGGTGCGGCAGTCGTGACGCTCAGCGTAGGCCGCCTGCCTGGCAGTGGCCTGCCAGTTTATGTGATCGAGGCGCCGTTCCTCTATCGGCGCGAGGGAAATCCCTATGTCGGGCCGGATGGCCATGACTGGAGCGACAACCATCGCCGGTTCGGGTTGCTGGGCTGGGTGGCCGCCCATCTGGCGTCCGGGGAACTGGACAGCCAATGGGTCCCGGATATCGTTCATGCGCACGACTGGCATGCCGGCTTGGTGTCGGCGTATATCGTTCAGAACCCTGGGCTGAAGACACCGACCGTCTTTACCATCCACAACCTGGCTTTTCGCGGCATCTTCCCGATGGAGTGCCACCACGATCTCGGCTTGCCGATGCGCAAGCTGACGCCGCACGGAATCGAGTTCCACGGCAAGATTTCTTTTTTGAAAGCGGGGTTGGTGTATTCCAGCAAGATCACGACAGTCAGCCCGAATTATGCGCGTGAGATCTGCACGCCCGAGTTCGGGTGCGGTCTCGATGGCGTGCTGCGTGACCGCGGTGGTGACTTGTCGGGGATTCTCAACGGTGTCGATTATTCCGTGTGGAATCCGGCCGATGCGAAGATCGCCGCCCCGTATACCGTCGATAATCCGGAAGGAAAGAAAACCTGCAAAGCGGCCTTGCAGACCGAGTTCGGGTTGTCGACCGACGCGCGGGGGCCGTTGTTCGCGGTGGTCAGTCGTTTGACCTCGCAGAAGGGCATGGATCTGCTGTTGGCCGCGTTGCCGGAACTGCTCCGGGATGGCGCGCAGTTGATCGTTCTCGGAACGGGCGAGGGTGATCTTGAAGCCGGTTTCCGTTATGCCGCCTCGGTCAATCCGGGGAATGTCGCCGTGTACATTGGCTATGACGAAGAAATGTCGCATCGCTTCATGGCCGGAGCGGATGTCCTGCTGGTTCCGTCGCGCTTTGAACCGTGCGGACTGACGCAGTTGTACGCGCTGCGTTACGGGACGCTGCCACTAGTGCGGCGGGTAGGGGGGCTGGCGGACACGGTGATCGATATCAACGACGAGAGCCTGGCGGCAGATCGGGCGACAGGGTTCGTTTTCGATGATGCCGCGCGCCATGCCTTAGGTGCGCGTATCCGCGATGCCTGCGAGTTCTTCCGGAACCAGGACGCCTGGGGACGGGTGCAGCGGCGAGGAATGCGCCAGAATTTTTCGTGGGACGATTCGGCGGCACACTACGAGGAACTCTACCGTGGCCTCTGAGTTGCGCCGCTTCGCGCGATCGCGTGAGTGATCGTCGCGGTCAAGGTGTCTGCGCGGGGAGTCCTGAACTCATGACTCCCCGTTTTTCTCGTCAAATTCGCAGGCGGATTTGACTGAGCGGTAGCGCGCTACTCGATTTCGCGAAGCAGGATAGCGATATCCCGCTCCGCTTCGATCCAGTCGCGTAGCGGATCGCTCTTGAACTGGCAGCTTTCAGCACGGTAGTAGGCTGCTTCGGCAATCATGCGGTAGCGCTGCTCGGCGGTGATTTTTTTCGTCTTGGCCGGAGCCTTTTTCTCGGCGGTCTTGCGCGGTGTGGCGGTCTTTGCCGCTGCCGGCTTTTTCGCGACGGGCGCCTTTTTTTCGGCGGCGGGCTTATCGGCTGCTGGCGCTGCCGCTGTCTTCTTCGTTGCCGTCTTCACGGCTGCCGGCTTCGTGGCCTTGGGCTCTACGGCGACAGCGGTGGTTTCCACCTTCTTCGTCCGTGTCGTCGTTTTCCGGGAGGGGGTCTTCGGGGTGTCGTCAGCCATGATCGTTCCTTTTGTTAAGGTAGATGAAAGTCGTCCCATCGATCAAACCTGCGGCTAATCGTACTACATCCTAGGGACGGGAATGTCATGTGGTTGGCTTGATGCCGTGTTAAGACGAGAGACTGTGGTTAATGTGCCGAAACGGCATGCTCATCGGTCCGCCGGCGTGGCATACGGCCATGTAGACGTCCCAGTTCGGTGAGACGTTCGGCATGCCACGGGGCGACCTGCTCCCAGGAAAAGCGCCATTCCCATGCCCGGTCGTTGGTGCCCGGAAGATTCATGCGCGCAGAGGAGTCAAGGCCGAGCACATCCTGCATCGGGATGATGGAAATTGCAGCGACCGATGCCGAGGCGGCGTGAATCAAGTCCCAGTGGATCGAGTCGCCTTTGACACCGAGATAGCGGCGGACGTAGTGCCGCTCCTGTTCTCTCAGGGAGCTCCACCAGCCTTGAGTCGTGTCGTTGTCGTGCGTTCCGGTGTAAACGACGGTGTGCGGCTCGAAATTGTGCGGGAGATAGAGATTGTCACTGTGACCATCGAAGGCGAACTGCAGGATGCGCATGCCTGGGAGTCCCACCGCCCTGCGCAACGCAGTCACCTCGGGCGTGATGATGCCGAGATCTTCGGCAATGATCCGGACGTCACTTCCGTCTTTTGCGTTTTTGATCCCCAGCGTCTTGCGAATTTGGGCGAACAGCGCCTGTCCCGGGCCGGGAAGCCAGCGGCCGTCAATGGCCGTCGGAGCGGTCGCCGGGATTTCCCAGTACGACTCGAAGCCGCGGAAATGATCGATGCGCACGATGTCGGTCAGCTTGAGCGCGCGGCGCATGCGTTCAGACCACCACGCGTAGCTGTCTTTTGCGTGTTCGTCCCAGCGGTAGAGCGGGTTGCCCCAGCGCTGGCCGGTCGTGCTGAAGTAGTCGGGCGGGACGCCGGCAATCACGCGCGGATGCCCATTGGCGTCGAGGTCGAACAACTGTTGATGCGCCCACACGTCGGCGCTGTGCGCCGAGACAAAGATCGGCATGTCACCGACGATGCGGACACCATGCTCGTTGGCGTAACGCTTGAGCGCCATCCACTGCTCGTCGAAACACCATTGGCAGAATCGCCAGAAGTTGCACTCGTCGGCCAGCGATTTCGCAGCCTCGCGCAACGCTTTGGTCTTGCGCAGGACGAGTTCGGGAGGAAGATTCTGCCAGACCTTGCCATAAGGACTCAGCCTGCCGTCGAGCGCCATGAACAGCGCATAGTCTTCGAGCCAGTCGCATTCCTGCTGGCAAAACGCGAGAAAGGCCTTGCGTGCATCATGGCGCGGGTCGGCGAAGAAGCGCTCCGCCGCCAGCCGCAGGCGGGACATGCGGAAAGGCCGTGTGGCCGGATAGTTGATCCGGTCGTTTCTGAACAATGGATCGGGAGCGAGGTCGGCGTCCGTCAGCCAGCCGTAGTCGCGCAGGCGCTCCAGATCGATCAGCAGTTCGTTGCCGGCGAACGCCGACGGGCTCATGTACGGCGAGTTGCCCGGGCCGATACCACCCAGCGGCAGAATCTGCCAGAGCGTCTGTCCGCCGGCGACCAGCCAGTCGATGAAATGATAGGCCGCTGGCCCGAGATCGCCAGAGCCGAAGCGGCCGGGAAGCGAGGTCGGGTGGAGCAAAATGCCGCTATGTCGGTTGTAGGTCATGGCCTTATCCTTGCGAGAGGAGTTGCACGCTGCAAGCAGCAAGGGTCGTGTGCGATCGCCGCGCGTCGCTGGTGAAAGGTTGGTCCGTTCCGGTATCGCAACACAGTTTCCAGTCGCCGGCGGGAAGCATGGCCGTGTGCGGACGGGCGGTGCGGTTGAACAGGATGAGCAGTGTTTCCCCGCCCGGCGCGGGCGGGGAAAGGATCGCGCCGAGCGTTCCGGCGTGGGGGGCGTTCCAGTCGTTCTCGCGCATTTCGCGGCCTTCGAGGTGCCACCAGATGACGTCACGCTGGCCGTGCCGGTCCGGCTGGCCGGTGAGCCAGTCGCGCTGGCGGAGTTGCGCGAAGCGTTGCCGCAGGCGGATCAGCCCGGCGCACAATTCGGCAAGGCGCTCGTCGGCGCGTTCCCAGTCGAGCCAGGTCAGGGCGTTGTCCTGGCAGTAGGCGTTGTTGTTGCCCGATTGGGTCCGGCCGATCTCGTCGCCACCCTGCAGCATCGGAATGCCTTGGGAAACAAACAGCGTGGCCAGCAGCGCGCGTTGCAGGCGCATCCGTCGTTCCAGCACCGCAGGATTGTCGGTTTCGCCCTCCACGCCACAGTTGCAGGAGATGTTGTGGCCGTGGCCGTCCCGGTTGTTCTCGCCGTTGGCGTGGTTGTGCTTGTGCTTGTAGCTGACGAGGTCGCGCAGGGTGAAGCCGTCGTGCGCGGTGATGAAGTTGACGCCGGCGGTGGGCGAGCGGCCGTGGTGGCGGAAAATTTCGCTCGAACCGGAAATCCGCTGAGCCAACGCGCCGATGCCGCTTTCGCCGGTCAGCCAGAAAGCACGAATGTCGTCGCGGAAACGGTCGTTCCATTCGCTCCAGCCCGGCGGGAAACGGCCGAGAAGATAACCGTCGGGGCCGAGGTCCCACGGCTCGGCGATCAGCTTGACGCGGGAGAGCAGCGGATCCTGTGCGATCGTCGCAAGGAAGGCACTGTCGCGGGTGAGCGCGGCGGCCAGATCGAACCGGAAGCCGTCGACGTGCATTTCGCCGACCCAGTAGCGCAGGGCGTCCATGACCAGTTGCAGCACGCGCGGGTGGGCCAGGTTGAACGTGTTGCCGCAGCCGGAATGGTTTTCGTACAGGCGTGGATTGTCATGCCGGAGCCGGTAATAACTGGCGTTGTCGAGGCCGCGAAAAGACAGCGTCGGGCCGAACTCGTCGGTTTCGGCAGTGTGGTTGAACACTACGTCAAGGATGACCTCGATCCCTTCGGCGTGCAGAGCGCGGACCATTGTCCGGAACTCGTTGATGACGGAGGGCGAGTCGGCCGTGGCATAGCGCGGCTCCGGCGCGAAAAAGGCCAGCGTGTTGTAGCCCCAGTAGTTCTTCAATCCGCTGTGCAGAAGGCGCTTCTCGTCGAGAAAAGCGTGCACCGGCAGCAGTTTGACGGCGGTTACGCCAAGCCGCTTGAGGTGCGTCAGCATCGCCGGTGACGTGAGGCCGGCGTAGGTGCCGCGCTGTGCTTGCGGGACGCCGGGATGGCGCCGGGTGGCGCCCTTGACGTGGATTTCGTAGAGCACCGTGCCGCACCAGGGTGTGGCCGGCGGTGCATCGTTACCCCAGTCGAATGGCTCGTGTACGACGCGGGATTTGAGCTGCTGCTCCGGCGGGACGAACCGGTCGGGGTCGAAACGGCCCGCCAAATCACGCGAATAGGGGTCGACAAGCAATCTTTGCGGATCGAACCTGTGGCCGTCGGTGTCCGGCCCGTAGGCACGGAAGGCATAGCACAAGCCGGGTTCGGCGCCTGGAAGGTAACCATGCCAGATCTGGTCGGTGCAGCGCGGCAGGGGCAGGGTGGCGGTTTTTCCTTCTTCGAAGATGCACAGCTCGATGCGTTCCGCATGCGCGGAAAAGACGGCGAAGTTGACGCCTTCGCCGTCCCAGTGCGCCCCGAGCGGCCAGGGCCGGCCTTCCTGCAAACCGGCGTGCGTGATCAGGCTTCCCATTCAAGAAAAACCGTGGCCAGCGGCGGCAGGGTCAGTGCAATCGACCATTCCCGGCCATGCGCCGGTGTCGGCTCCGCTTCGACGCGGCCGAACGGGTTGCCGACGTTGCTGCCGCCGTAGTACTGCGAATCGGTGTTCAGCCGCTCGTGGTAGGTACCCGGTCCCGGCGCGCCGATGCGGTAACCTTCGCGCACCACCGGCGTGAAGTTGCAGACGCAGAGCATGACGCGCGCGGGATCCTTGCCCCGGCGCAGGAAGGCGATGATCGAATTGTCGGAGTCGTTGGCCGAAATCCATTCGAAGCCGTGGTGGTCGAAGTCGATCTCGTAAAGCGCCGGCGTCTTGCGGTAGAGCGTATTGAGGTCGCGAATCAGCGCGCGGATGCCGTCGTGTTGCGGGAAGTCGAGCAGGTTCCAGTCGAGCGATCCGGCGTCGTTCCATTCGTTCCACTGAGCAAACTCGCCGCCCATGAACAGCAGCTTCTTGCCCGGATGCGCCCACATGAAGCCGTAGAGCGCGCGCAGGTTGGCGAACTTTTGCCAGTAGTCGCCGGGCATCTTGGCGATCATCGAGCCCTTGCCGTGCACCACCTCGTCGTGCGAGAGCGGCAGGACGAAGTTCTCGGTGAAGGCGTAGAGCAGGCCGAAGGTCAGTTGATGGTGGTGGTAGCGGCGGTGCACCGGATCGTGACGAATGTAATCGAGCACGTCGTGCATCCAGCCCATGTTCCACTTGAAGTGGAAACCCAGCCCGCCCATCGATGGCGGCCGGCTGACCGCCGGCCAGGCGGTCGATTCCTCGGCGTAGGTGGCGGCGCCGGGGCATTCCGTGCCGAGAACTTCGTTCATCCGGCGCAGGAAATGCACGGCTTCGAGATTTTCACGGCCACCGTAGATGTTGGGAACCCACTCGCCGTGCTTGCGGCTGTAGTCTCGGTAGAGCATCGAGGCGACGGCATCCACGCGCAGACCGTCAACGCCGTATTGCTCGATCCAGTACAGCGCGTTGCCGACGAGGTAGTTGAACACCTCGCGCCGCCCGAAGTTGTAGATCAGCGTGCCCCAGTCCTGGTGCATCCCTTCGCGCGGGTCGGCGTGTTCGTACAGGCATTGTCCGTCGAAGCGGGCGAGTCCGTGCTCGTCGGTCGGGAAGTGGGCAGGTACCCAGTCGACGATGACGTCGAGGCCGGCGCGGTGGCAGGCGGCGACGAACTCGCGGAACCCGTCCGGCGAGCCGAAACGCGCCGTCGGCGCATAGAGGCCGAGCGGCTGGTAGCCCCAGGAGCCGTCGAAGGGATGCTCGGAAATCGGCAGGAGTTCAAGGTGCGTGAAACCGAGGTCGACGGCGTAGGGAACCAGCGTTTCCGCCAGGCGCTTCCAGTCGAGGAAACCGCCATCCTCGTCGCGCCGCCAGGAGCCGAGGTGAACTTCGTAGATGGAGATCGGCGAATCGAGCTGGCTGCTGGCGCCGATGGTCCGGCGCTTTTCCTTCGCCGGCAGGTCGTGGACGATCGAGGCGGTGGATGGGCGCAATTCGGCGGCAAATCCGTAAGGGTCGGCTTTGTGGGGCAGAACGCGGCCGTCCCTGGCGCGAATCTCGTACTTGTAGCAGGCCCCGGCTTCCAGGCGCGGGATGAACAATTCCCAGACGCCGCATTCACGGCGCAGGCGCATCGGGTGGCGGCGGCCGTCCCAGGTGTTGAAGTCGCCGATGACGCTGACGCGCTGAGCATCCGGCGCCCAGACGGCGAAGGTGACGCCCTTGACGCCGTCGATCTCGCGCAGATGCGCGCCGAGGCGCTCGAATGGCCGCAGGTGCGACCCTTCCGCGAGCAGCCAGGCATCGAGGTCGCCGATGATTGTCGGGAAACTGTACGGGTCTTCGGTCTCCTGCGCGCAGCCGGGCCAGAGGATACTGAGGCGGTACTTGAAGGGCTTCGAACGTCCGAGCAACGATCCCTCGAAAAAGCCGGAAGCGCCCGGAATGCCATCAAGCTTGCGTTGAGGGAGTTCCAGCACCTCCTCGCCGCTTTCCGCATCTATGACCGATACCGCGAGCGCGCCGGGTTGCAGGGTGCGAATCCACAGGCGTCCCTTGCTGTCGGCGTGCATGCCGAGTACGGCGAACGGATCGCCGTGTTCGGCGCGGCACAAAGCCAACGCTTCCGCTTTTCTCAACATGTCAGACCTTCTTTCTTAGTGATGGACCGAGATTCCAGGTGTCTTCCGCGTATTCGCGAATGGTGCGGTCGGACGAGAACTGGCCCATGCCGGCGACGTTGAGAATGGCCTTGCGCAGCCATTCCTCTGGTGTCTTGTACACGCTGTCGACGTGCCTTTGCTTCTCGATGTAGTCGGCGTAGTCGGCCAGCAGCAGGTAGTGGTCGCCGTAGTTGACCAGGCTGTTGAACACGTCGTGATACCGGCGCCTGTCGTTCGGCGAGAAGAAACCGCCATCGATCTTGTTCAGCGTCTCGTTGAGCAGCGGGTCGTTCTGGTAGATCGCGCGCGGGTCGTAGCCGGCTTGACGCAACACCTCGACTTGCTGGGCGTTCTTGCCGAAGATGAAGATGTTGTCGGCGCCGACGTTGTCGCGGATTTCGATGTTGGCGCCGTCCTCGGTGCCGATGGTCAGCGCACCGTTGAGCGCGAACTTCATGTTTCCGGTGCCGGAGGCTTCCGTGCCGGCCGTCGAGATTTGTTCCGAAAGGTCGGCAGCAGGCATGATCAGCTCGGCGACCGAGACGCCGTAGTTCGGCACGAAGACGACCTTCAGGCGATCCTGAACGCGGTGGTCGTTGTTGATCACGTTGGCGACGTCGTTGATCAGGTGGATGATCTGCTTGGCCATGTGGTACGAGGAGGCGGCCTTGCCGGCGAAGATCACGCAGCGCGGCGCCGCATCGTCCGCTTGCCCGTGCAGGATGGCATTGTAGCGGGTGATGACGTGCAACACGTTGAGCAACTGCCGCTTGTACTCGTGGATGCGCTTGACCTGGACGTCGAACAGGCTGTCCGGATTCAGCACGATGCCGGTTTCGCGCCTGATGTAGTCGGCCAGGCGTACCTTGTTGCTGCGCTTGGCGGCGGCGAATCCGGCGCGGAAGCTTTCATCTTCGGCGAGGGGGAGGATCTGCTGCAGTTTGTCAAGATTGAGGCGCCAGTCGCGACCGATGCGCGCGTCGAGCAGCGACGACAACCCCGGATTGGCCTGGGCCAGCCAGCGCCGCGGCGTGACGCCGTTGGTCTTGTTGTGGAAGCGGTCGGGATAGAGCTTGGCGAAACCGGCAAAGATCGTCTTGACCATCAGGTCCGAATGCAGTTGCGAGACACCGTTGATGCGGTGGCTGCCGACGATGCACAGGTGGGCCATGCGCACACGCTTGTTTTCCTCGCTGCCGTTGCCTTCGTCAATCAGCGAAACGTGGCGAACCAGGTCGAGGTCGCCGGGGAAGCGCTGTTCGACCTCGGCCAGGAACTCCTGGTTGATCTGGTAGATGATGCGCATGTGGCGCGGCAACAGGTGCTGGATCAGTGTAACCGGCCAGGTCTCCAGCGCTTCGGGCATCAGCGTGTGGTTGGTGTACGAGAAGATCCGTTTGCACTGGCTCCAGGCCGTGGCCCAGAGCATGCCGTATTCATCGCAGAGCAGGCGCATCAGTTCGGCGACGGCGATCGCCGGGTGCGTGTCATTGAGGTGGATGGCGACCTGGTCGGCGAGGTTGTTGAGGTGACCGTGTTCTTCCAGATGGTGGAAGATGATGTCCTGCAGCGAGGCCGAGACGAAAAAGTACTCCTGCCGCAGGCGCAGTTCACGTCCCGCCGGCGTACTGTCGTTCGGGTACAACACCCAAGAGATGTTCTCGAACCGGTTCTTGAATTCGGCGGCACGCGCGTAATCGCCGGAGTTGAAGGCGTTGAGGTCGATCTGCGCCGGGGCGCCGGCCTTCCACAGGCGCAGGGTGCTGACGCGGTCGGTGCCGTGGCCGGGTATCACGTAGTCGAACGCTCGCGCCTCGACGGCCTCGGCGGCGTTCCATTCCGCCCATTCGCCGTGGTGCTCTGCGGTGCCGCCGAAACGCACCGGAAAAACCGTGCCCGGGCGCGCGAATTCCCAGGGGGTGCCGTCCACGAGCCAGGAGTCGGGGTGCTCGACCTGGCCGCCGTTGATGATCGACTGGGCGAACATGCCGTATTCATAGCGCATGCCGTAGCCCCAGGAGGGGAGTTCAAGCGTTGCCATCGAGTCAAGGAAGCAGGCGGCCAGACGGCCGAGGCCGCCATTGCCGAGCGCGGCGTCCGGCTCGCATTCAATGACATCGGTCAGGCTTGGCCCACCGGCGTCGGAGAAGGCCGCCGCCGCCTTGTCGCGCAGGTCCAGTGCCGCGAGCGCGTTGTCCAGCGTGCGCCCGATCAGGAACTCCATGGACATGTAATAGACGCGGCGGGACTTGTTGCGGCGGTCGTCGATCTGGGTCCGAACCCAGCGCTGGGCCAGTTGTTCGCGGGCGACTATCGCCAGCGCCTTGTAAAGCTCCTTGGTGTTCGCCGTGGCCGGTTCGGCGGCGACAGCATGCAGCAGCTTGTTGTCGATCTCGGCGCGGAGCTCGGCGCCTTTGTTGTTTTTGGACGTTTCAGACATCGGTCTGTGTCTCCTGAGAGTGGTTTCGTTGAGCGTCTGTTTGACAAACGGATGCAGGCACTTCGAGGCCGCGTGGTAGGAGATGGAGGACTAGTTCATGGGTTCAGGCACCCCGGGGGCGATTGACATGGCAATACCTAAAAGACTGGCAGTGGCCGGAAATGTTCCTCTCGTCAGCGTGGTTAATTATATGCGGCTTTGACTGGGTGGGCGTTAAGCTTATGCTGGGCGCAGCAGGGCATTCTTGATTGGTTTTGACGGAAGAATCATGCGCTATTTTTCTGGCACCTTGATGCGTTACTCCGGCGATTTCTGGGGAGGCCTCGCGGCAATGCTGGTGGCCTTGCCGGCGGCCATTGCCTTTGGCGTGACCGTGTATTCGACGATCTCGCCGCAGTACGCCGCTTTCGGCGCGTTGACGGGGATTCTCGGGGCCATGGCGCTCGGCTTGGTGGCGCCGACTTTCGGCGGCACCGATCGCCTGATCAGCGCGCCTTGTGCGCCGGCCGCCGCGGTGCTGGCGGCGTTTGCCATTTCCATGACGCAACAGGGTGTCGCTGCCGAAGACATTGTCCTGATGATGACCGTCCTCGGACTGCTCACCGGGTTGTTGCAGGTGCTGCTCGGCTTCCTCGGTATCGGCCGGCTGATCAAGTACATCCCGTATCCAGTGGTCAGCGGTTACCTTAGCGGCGTCGGTTTGATCATCATCGGCAGCCAGATTCCGAAATTCGCCGGCGCGGCGCCCGGCTCGGCCTGGGTGGAGGTGCTGCTTGCGCCGCATCAGTGGGACTGGCGCGGGCTGGTCATCGGCGGGGTGACGGTGCTGGCGATGTCCCTGGCTGGAAAAATGACCAAAAGCGTTCCTTCGACGATCATCGGGATCGGCGCCGGCATTCTGGCTTTTCTTGCCATCGGGGCGACAGATCCGGCGCTTTTTCAGCTTGAGGGAAACCCGCTGGTCATCGGCGAATTGGGGCGGGTCGGTCGCGGCTACCTTGGCGTGATCAGCGACCGCTGGGATCAGATCGGCGCTTTGCAACTGGCCCAGGTGGGCGGGCTGGTGGGCAGCGCGCTGACGCTGGCGGCGCTGCTGTCGATCGATACGCTGAAAACCTGCGTGGTTCTCGATCAGTTGACGCGCAGCCAGCACGATTCAGACCGGGAACTGGTCGCCCAGGGGCTGGCCAATGTCGTCTCCAGCGGGATCGGCGGCATGCCGGGCGCCGGCACGATGGGGGCCAGCATGGTCAACCTGAACAGCGGCGCGCAGACACGCCTGTCCGGGGTGGTTGAGGGAATGCTGACGTTGCTCGCCGCGCTTGCCCTCGGCATGTTCGTCGCTTGGGTGCCCGTGGCGGCACTGAGCGGGGTGCTGATTGTCGTCGGCATTCGCATGATCGATACCGATCCCTTGCGTTTCCTTGAGTCGACGTCGACAGTGATCGATTTCTCCGTGGTGCTCGTCGTCGTGGGCGTTGCCCTGAGCGTGGGGCTGATCGCCGCGTCGGCAGCAGGCGTGGTGCTCTCGATCATGCTGTTCCTGCGCGAGCAGGTCGGTGGCGCGGTGCTGCGGCGCCGGAGTTGCGTCAGCGAACGGACCTCGACGTGGTATCGGCCGGAGCACGAGATGCGCATCCTTGAGGTGAAGGGGCAGTCGGCGGTCATTTTCGAGTTGCAGGGCAGCCTTTTCTTCGGCACCGCGCAGCAGCTGTATCGGCTGCTGGAACCGGAGTTGCCCACGGCGTCGTTCATGATCCTCGACATGCAGCGGGTCCAGTCGGTTGACGTGACGGCGGCGCATACGCTCAAGCGGGTGAGCGACGCGCTGGCGGAGCGCCAGGTGCCAATCATCCTGTCGACGGTACGGGAGCGTTTGCCGAACGGCCGCAATCTGCGCGAATTCCTCGAACTCTCCGGCCTGGAAGGCGACGGCAAGCAACTGATCTACCTGCCGACGCTGCAAGCGGCGATCGAATGGGTCGAGGCCCGGATCCTGTCGGCCAGCGGTGACGTGGTCAAGGAGGAAGATGCGCCGCCGCTCGAGTTGCACGAGATTGAACTGTTCCGCGGCAGCAAACCGGATACGCTGACCGACCTGGAGGCATGTCTGGAAAAGCGCTCGGTGAAAGCCGGGGAGACGATCTTTTCCCGCGGCGAGCGGGGTGATGAGCTGTTCCTGATCCGCAAGGGGCAGGTCAGGGTCATGGGCTACATCGGCCGCAGTAACGCGCTCAAGCACATCGCGACGTACGGGCGCGGCGACTTCGTCGGCGGGCTGGCGTTTCTCGACCGTTATCCGCGGACCAACGACGCCATCGCGATCACCGACTGCGACATGTACGTGCTGTCGATCGAAAAATTCGACTTGCTGGCTGAGCAGCACAAACGGATCGCCTTCGTGCTGCTTGCCAAGCTGGCCCGGATGCTCGCCATCCGGCTACGCCATACCAACAACGAGCTGAGTATCCTGCAGGACAACTGATTTCTGCTGCGCCCGTCTCAGCGCGCTTTCCACTTGAGCGAGCAGCCAATGCTTGCCATCTGGTTTTCCGGCCCCTTGCCGGTGGCGGCGATCTGGCGCATCGCGTCCACCAGTTCGCGGCGGGTTTCCGGGGTCGCGGGGGCCCGGCCACTGGAGTCGAGCCGGCCGCGGTACTGCAGTTCGAGGTCGCGGTTGAAACCGAAGAAGTCCGGAGTGCATGCGGCGGCGTAGGCGCGCGCGACGGCCTGCGTCGCGTCGAACAGATAGGGGAAGGTGAATCCGTGTTCTTGCGCCAACGCCTTCATCTTGTCCGGCGCGTCGTCCGGGTAGGCCACGGTGTCGTTGCTCATGATCGCGGCGATGCCGAAACCGAGCGCCTGCACGTCCCTCATGTCGCGGCAAAGGCGGTCGATCACCGACATCACATACGGGCAATGGTTGCAGATGAACATGACGAGCAGGCCGCTGGGGCCGCGCAGCGATTCGAGCGTCCAGCGTTTCCCTTCGGTATCGCTCAATTCGAAGTCGACGGCTTTCCAGCCGAAGTCGCATACGGGGGGGCTGACGGCAGCCATGTTAGGTCTCCTTTCTCAGCGTGGATGAACGGTTACTTTTATAATACCGGCCATGAATGCGCCCCGATTTTACAGCCCCGAAACCTTGTCCGCGGGCGCGTGCGTCGCGCTCTCCGAGAACGCCGCGCGGCATGCCGTCCGGGTCCTCCGGTTGCGTGAAGGCGATGCCCTGACCCTGTTCGACGGCAGGGGGGGGGAATACCCGGCACGGATTGCCCGCGCCGGTCGCGACGACGTCGTGGCCGAACTGCTGGCATGGCGCGACTGCGAATGCGAATCGCCGCTTGCCATCACTCTCGCGCAGGCGCTCCAGGCCGGCGAAAAGATGGACCTGACCGTGCAGAAGGCCGTCGAACTGGGGGTGCAGCGAGTCGTTCCGGTTGCCTCTCAGCGGAGCGTGGTACGCCTGGAGGGCGAGCGCGCCAGGCGGCGGGTAGAGCACTGGCGCGCTGTGGCGGCGTCGGCCTGCGAACAGTGCGGGCGCAACCGCATCCCGGAAATCAGTGCGCTGGAAAGCCTGCGGCAATGGCTGGCAAGGCCGGTCGACGGCGATGTCCTGCGCTTGCTGCTCGATCCGCGGTCGTCGAACACCCTGCAGACGCTGACCCGGCCCGGTGGCGGGCAGCGCGTCGAACTGCTGATCGGGCCCGAAGGCGGGCTGGCGCCGGAGGAAGAGGCGATGGCCGTGGCGGCTGGCTTTGTCGGTGTCCGGCTCGGGCCGCGCGTGCTGCGCACGGAAACGGCCGGACTTGCCGCGCTGGCGGCGATCCAGTGTCTGTGGGGCGATTTCGGAGGAGGCGCGGGCGATGTTTGAATCGGCGGAGCTGGGACACAAGATCGACAAGAAGAGGTTTCGTAGCGAAGTTCCCAAGCTGCGCGAGGCCCTGCTCGACGCGCAGTTCGATCTGCGCGAGAACGGCGGTTTTCCGGTGGTGATCCTTATCAGCGGAGTCGATGGGGCCGGCAAGAGCGAAACGATCAACGTCCTTTACGAATGGATGGACCCGCGTTTCCTGACGACGCTGGCTTTCGCCGCGCCGTCCGACGAGGAGCGCGAGCGGCCGTTCATGTGGCGCTTCTGGCGGGCGTTGCCGCCCAAGGGTCGGATGGGCATTTTCGCCGGCTCGTGGTATTCGTCGTCGATCGCCCACCATATCGCCGGCAAGCTGTCGCGCGGCGACCTCGATCAGCGGATGGATCAGATCAACCGCTTCGAGGCGATGCTGGTCAACGAAGGCGCGCTGGTCCTGAAGTTCTGGTTCCATCTCTCGAAAGACGGCCAACGGCAGCGGCTGAAATCCCTGGAGCGCGATCCCCGCACCGCCTGGCGGGTGACCAGGGAGAGCTGGGCGCGGGTGAAGACCTACGGCAAGCTGCAGGAGGCTGCCGGGCACGTCCTGCGCATGACCAACACCCCATGGGCGCCGTGGATCGTCATCGAAGGCACCGACGATCGTTATCGTTCCCTGACGGTCGGCAAGATCATTCTCGATGCCTTGCAGAAGCGCCTGGCGGATACGCGCGACCAGGGCTTTCCGGTGGCCCCTCCGATCGTGCAGAAGACCGACAGCCTGGATGTCCTGACCGCGCTGGACTTGACGCAGAAGCTGGACAAGAAGGCGTACGAGACGCAACTGGCCAAGTGGCAGGGGCGGCTCGCTGAACTCGTCCGCCATCCCGCGTTTGCTCACCGCTCGTTGATCCTCGCCTTCGAGGGGGCGGATGCGGCGGGCAAGGGGGGCAGCATCCGTCGTGTCACCGCAGCGCTCGATGCGCGGCACTACCAGATCGTGCCGGTGGCCGCTCCGACGGAGGAAGAGCGGGCGCAGCCGTATCTCTGGCGCTTCTGGCGGCACATTCCGCGCCACGGTCGGGTGACTATCTTCGACCGGACCTGGTACGGGCGGGTGCTCGTGGAACGCGTCGAGGGGTTTTGCACCGAGGCCGACTGGCTGCGCGCCTACGCCGAGATCAACGACTTCGAGCATGAACTGCACGAGGACGGCGCGATCGTCGTCAAGTTCTGGCTGCAGGTCAGCGACAAGGAACAATTGAGACGCTTCAAGGAGCGTGAGAAGATCGCGTTCAAACGCTTCAAGATCACCGACGAAGACTGGCGCAACCGCGAGAAGCGCCCGGCCTACCATGCCGCCGTGTGCGACATGGTGGACCGCACCAGTACCGGTACGGCGCCATGGACGCTGGTCGAGGCGGACGACAAGTCGTTCGCCCGCGTGAAGATTCTGCGGACGATCTGCGAACGGCTTGAGCGGGCATTGACTGACGAGAAACCGAAAAACGGGAAGGATTGATGACACCATGTTCGATGCCCTGAGCGCTTCGCAGTTCGTTTCGCTGTTCCGGTCGGTTGCGCCGTACATCAACCTTTTTCGCGGCAAGACCTTTGTCATCGCCTTTGGTGGCAAGGCCATTTCCGGCCCCTTCGCGCGAACGCTGGCGTACGACGCCAACCTGCTGGCGGCGCTGGGCGTGCGTCTGGTGCTGGTGCATGGCGCGCGACCGCAGATCGAGGAGGAGTTGCGTGAAAAGGGACTGGAGTCGAAGACGCACGCCGGCTACCGGGTGACCGACGCGGCAACGCTTGACTGCGTCATCGATGCGGTGGGCAGCGTGTATATCGAGATCGACGCCTTGCTGTCGCAAGGGTTGCCGGATACGCCGATGGCCAACAGCACGATCCGCGTGGTGGCGGGCAACTTCATCACCGCCAAACCGGTCGGCGTGATCGACGGCGTCGACATGCAGTACGCCGGCGTCGTGCGCAAGATCGACGCGGAGGGCATTCGCGCGCAATTGCGCATCGGCAACATCGTGATCCTGTCCTGTCTCGGCGCCAGTCCGACGGGCGAGATCTTCAACCTTGCGATGGAGGAAGTCGCCGAGGCGACGGCCACCGCCATCGGTGCCGACAAGCTGATTTTCCTGACGGACAGCCAGGGCGTTTCCGACAACCAGGGGCAGTTGCTCGACGAGATGACGGCCGATACCGCCGAGCGCCTGATTACCGAGGGGGGCTGGCTTTCGCCGGACATCCGGCGCTATCTGCCCTGCGCCGTGCGGGCGAGCCGTGCGGGCGTCGGACGCGTGCATCTGATCGGCTACAACGAGGATGGCACGCTGCTGCTCGAACTTTTCTCGCGCGACGGCGTCGGAACGATCGTTACCCGCGAGTCGCTGGAAATTCTGCGCGATGCGCGTCCAGACGACATCGGCGGGCTGGTGGCGCTGATCGAGCCGCTGGAGGAAAACGGTACCCTGGTGCGTCGTTCGCGCGAGTTGCTCGAACGCGAAATCACGCGCTTCTCGGTGGTCGAGCACGACGGAATGATCGTCGGCTGTGCGGCGCTGTATCCCTATACCGAGGATCAGGCTGAACTCGCCTGCGTGGCCGTGCATCCGAATTACCGGCGCTGGGGCTACGGCGAAAAACTGATGAAGCGCATCGAAACGCGTGCCCGTGCCGTCGGCATCAAGGAGTTGTTCGTGCTCACCACGGTGACGGCGCACTGGTTCCGCGAGCGCGGCTTCGTGGAAAAGACGCTGGCCGAGCTGCCCGAGGAAAAGCGCCTTGTCTATAACCTGCAGCGGCGCTCGAAGATTTTTGCCAAGACGCTCTAGTCGGCAGCTTTGGCCGGAGCGATTTGATTCATTCCTTTATTGACGGAGTTACGTATATGGCACGCATGGTCAATTGCATCAAGCTGGGTCGCGAAGCGGAGGGGCTCGATTTCCCGCCTTACCCCGGCGAACTCGGCAAACGGATCTACGAGAACGTTTCAAAGGAAGCGTGGCAGCAATGGATCCGCATGCAGACGATGATCATCAACGAGAACCGTTTGAACCTGGCGGATGCCGGGCACCGCAAGTATCTTGCCGAGCAGGTCGAGAAGCACTTCTTTGGCGAGGGCGCCGACCAGGTTCAGGGCTACGTGCCGCCAGGGGCCTGAATCTCGCGCGAGGGGGAAATGAGAAAAAGGGCCTTCGCGACGATTCTGGCGCTGATCCTCGGCGTGTCTGCCAACACGCCGGCTCTGGCCGCCAAGGGAAATAAAGGGAAGAATGCGCCGACGAAGGAGAAAGAGCCGCTTCTGCAACCGTTCGTCGAGGGGCAAGGGAAACTGCCGCCAGACTATGCCGGTGTGGATGAGAAACGGTTCTTTGAACTCTTCAAAAAGCAGCTTGGTTCGCTCGAAAGACAGCCGAAGGAATCCGTCGAGCAATTTCTGAAGCGTGCCGCGGATACTGAAGCCGTCCTGAAACCGATCAGTACAAAGGTGATGTATGCCTTCCGGATTGCCGGCCTCGCGGCCAGCTATAACCCGGCGCACCAGGCTTACCAATTCGGCGGCAAGAACGGGTATGGCTGCCCGGCGTCAGGTTTTCGCGAAGGATACGTGACCTGCGCCATCAGCGAGTACGCGCTGCCGGCGGAAAGCGTCGCCGCCGGGATGGCTGATGCGGCCAAGGAGACTACGCACGAGATTCATGGCCTGGCCATTCCGATCGACAGCCTCTTCGTTCAGGATGGCTTTCAGCTCGACCGGAACAAGTTCTATTTCAATCGGGAGCTCCCGCTGGCCGAGGACAAGGCGCGTGAACTGCAGGGGGCAACGGTCTCGGTGTTGTTCGTCGGCAAGGTCGTCGCGGAGCGCTTCGTCAATGAACGCGGCGAATTATTGCTTCCGGTCGTGAAGCGGACCCGGCAAGCAACCAGCTACGAGTACGACGTGCCGTTCCGGGTCAGCCGGATCGTCTATTACGTCCAGCAGACCGGCGAGATCCTGCAGCAAGTGGTGTTCTGATTCGACGTTTTTCCCCGCCGCAGGCCGTGTCAGGCGTTGCGCCTGACGAAGTGACGCGCGTAGCGCGCCGCGATGTTGGCCATCGGCAGCAGCAGCGGCAGATCGGCCGTGTTGAAGTCGGGATCCCACGCCGGGGCGCCGCAGATGGAGGCGCCGGCGCGAAGATAGCCCTTGAGCAGGGGCGGAACCCTCGCCGGCACGTTGCGGCGCAGCGCCGCGATCGGTAACGGGCAATGCGGGAAAGCCCGGTATTCGATCGGGCTCATGTATTCATGAAGGCGGGCGTAGAGACTGGCGGCGGCATGTCCGCCGTCAGCCATGCTGATGGCGCAGCAGCCGAGCAGATGGCTGTGGCCGTTCCGGAGCATGAAGCGCATCAGGCCAGACCAGAGCAGGGCGATGGTGGCGCCGCTGCGGTAATCCGGATGCACGCAGGCCCGCCCGACCTCGACCAGGCTTGGTCGCAGGTGGGATAGGCGGTGAATGTCGAATTCGCTTTCCGTGTAGTACCGGCCGATCATCGCGGCGTTTTCCGGCGGCAGGATGCGATAGGTGCCGACGACCGCGCCGCGGCGGTTGTCGCGGACGACGAGATGCCGGCAGAACGGATCGTAGATGTCCTCGTCGACACCTGGCGTCGCGCAGTTCAGCCTGGCGCCGAGTTCCTCGCCAAAGACCCTGTAGCGGAGCCGTTGCGCGGATTCGATTTCCGTGGCACTGATGGCCAGGCCGACCGAGAGGGCCGGCTGGCGCGACGGGGCTGTCGCCACGCGCGGGTCGAGGTCGGGGGCGGCTTGGGTGCTCATGGTTCCTCCTTCGTCGTTGTTCTGGAGGAACGATAGCGGCTTCCCGTTACAGGTTGATTTCCGGCAGGTTACGGGACGCTCATTTTTCGAAATGACGGGTTACGCGTCCTTCAGCTGGGCCAGGACCTCGTCGGTGCTGGCGTGCCGAACGTTCAGCCCTTTGACCATGTAAACCACGTATTCGGCAATGTTCGTGGCGTGATCGCCGATACGCTCGATGGCCTTGGCGATGGTAAGGATATCCAGCGAGCGGGTGATCGTGCGCGGATCTTCCATCATGTAGGTGATCAACTGACGGGCAATGCCGCGGTATTCGGCATTGACCTGTTCGTCGAGGCGCACCGCCTCGGTGACCAGCGCGAGATCGAGGCGGGCGAATCCATCCAGCGACAGGCGCAACATTTTCAGCGCCGTCTCGGTCATGTGGTTCAACTCGACATTCACCGGGGCGCCGCCGTTCTGGCCGTGGATCGAGATGCCGAGACGGGCGATCTTGCGCGCCTTGTCGCCGACGCGCTCGATGTCGGAGATGGTCTTCATGACCGAGACGATCATGCGCAGGTCGATCGCCGTCGGCTGGCGCTTGGCGATCACCTGGTTGCACAGCGCGTCGATTCCCACCTCAAGCTCGTTGACCCGCTCGTCGTCGCGGATGACCTTTTCCAGCAGCGGAATATCGCCGCTGTACAGCCCATCCACAGCCTTGCGGACCTGCTCCTCCGCGAGCCCTCCCATCTGCAGCACGCGCGTGCGCAGGCTTTCCAGTTCAAGATCGAAATTCTTGGACGTATGATGGTCGTTCATGCTTTTGACTCCAGCGTGCGTGCGCGTAAGGTGATCGTCCCGCCTATTGTAGGGGCGGGAGGTTACAGTTTTGTGTCACTCCGCAGTCATCGTTTGGACGCCTTCCGGTGTTCCGATTAGGCAGACGTCAGCCGGGCGGAGGGCGAACAGACCGTTGGTGACCACGCCGGCGATCTGGTTGATGCGCGTTTCGAGGTCGACCGGATCAACGATCTTCAGCCCCTTGACGTCGAGAATGAGGTTGCCGTTGTCGGTGACGAAGCCTTCGCGCAGCACCGGCGTGCCGCCGAGTTTGGCCAGTTCACGCGCGACGTGGGCACGGGCCATCGGGATGACTTCAACGGGCAGGGGGAAGCGGCCGAGGTAGTCGACAACCTTGGTGCCATCGACGATGCAGATGAACTTGCCGGCGACCGCCGCGACGATCTTCTCGCGCGTAAGGGCGCCGCCGCCGCCCTTGATCATGTGCATCTCGGGGGTGATTTCGTCGGCACCGTCGATGTAGACCGGCATGTCGGTGATCTCGTTGAGGTCGAAAACCTTGATGCCATGCCCTTCGAGGCGCTGGCGGGTGTCCTCTGAACTCGCCACCGCGCCGGCGATACGGTCCTTCATGCCGGCGAGAGCCTCGATAAACATCCGGGCGGTGGAGCCGGTGCCGACGCCGACGATGCGTCCTTCGACAACGTATTCAAGGGCGGCACGGGCGACTGCCTGTTTCATTTCGTCCTGGGTCATGGTCTCGGTCATGGTTTGCTTCTTCGTTGGATTGAGGGAAAGAGCTTTTAAAAATGAATGGCGAAAAACCTACCACAGAGACACAGAGGAGCTGAGTTTTCGCAGAGAGAAAATCTTGGGCAACAATGACCTTTCTCTGCGCCTCTGTGGTGGGTTTTTTGTAATCTGGACTTTGAACGGAGCGCCTATTCTATCGAATCGCCGTGGCGGCCAAAAAACAAAAACGTAACGGCAATGACACCGGCGCGTAACGAGCGCGCCGCAACATGTCCGCATGACAAAGGTCCGCTCCATTTTTCTCTCCGACATCCACCTCGGTACGCGGGCGTGCCAGGCCGACCGGCTCCTCGATTTCCTGCGCGCCTATCGTTCCGAGAACCTTTTCCTGGTCGGCGATATCGTCGATTTCTGGGCGATGCGCCGCACCATCGCATGGACGCCGGCGCAGAACACGGTGGTCCAGAAAATCCTGCGCCGGGCGCGGCATGGCGAGCGGGTGGTGTTCATTCCCGGCAACCACGACGAAGCATTGCGCGATTATCTCGACATCTCCTTCGGCGACATCGAGATCTGCGGCGAGCACGTGCATACGTTGGCCGACGGGCGACGCTTCCTGTTGCTGCATGGTGACGAATTCGACCAGATCACGCGCCATCATCGCTGGATCGCCGTGCTCGGCGACGTTGCCTACGACTTGCTGGTCAGGGCGAACATGCTGCTGTCGCTGATCCGCCGCCGCTTCGGCATGCGCTGTTACTGGTCGCTGGCCGGGTACGCCAAGCGGCGGGTCAAGAAGGCGCTGCAGTTCATCTTCGACTTCGAGGAATCGGCACTGCATGCCGCCCGTCAGCGCGGGCTGGACGGCATCATCTGCGGACATATCCACAGTGCGGTGATCCGTGAATGCACGGACGGAACGGTGTACGTCAATTGCGGCGACTGGGTCGATAGCTGTACCGCCATCGTCGAGCATCCGGACGGGACGCTGGAACTTGTTTCATGGGGCGGGATTGAACCGCCGATCGAAGTCGGCGAGATGACGCCGCGGTTGTCGAAGGAGTTGGCGGCATGCGTGTCGTGATGGTGTCCGATGTGTTCTTTCCGCGCATCAACGGGGTGTCGACGGCGATCCAGACGTATCGCGAATCGTTGCGGGCGCACGGGGTGGAGGTCGTGTTGGTGGCGCCGGCGTATGGTGGCGAGAAGGACGAGGCATGGATCCGGCGGGTCCCGGCGCGGCCGGTTCCCGGCGACCCCGAGGACCGCTTGGCGCACTGGGGGGCGATGAATCGCGCGGTGGAGAAGGCTCTCACCGAAGGCGGCGATCTCGTCCATGTGCAGACGCCGTTCCTCGCGCACTACGCGGGCGTGCGGATGGCGCGTCGCTTCCGCGTTCCGGTCGTCGCCACCTACCACACCCTGTTCGAGGAATATCTCGCGCACTACGTGCCGCTGGTGCCGTCAGGCTGGCTCAAGGCGCTGGCCCGCCGTTTCTCGCGGCGCCAGTGCAACGCGCTGGATGCGGTGATCGTGCCGTCGTCGGCGATGAGCCGCCGCCTCTCCGGGTACGGGGTGACGGCGAGGCAGCATGTGTTGCCGACCGGCGTGTCGCTGAATACGCCGGGCGAGGGCGCGCGCGGCTGGTTCCGCGCGCGTCACGGCATCGATGAAACGAAAAGGGTGGCGCTCTACGTCGGGCGCGTGGCGCATGAGAAGAACATCGATTTTCTGCTCGACGTCGCCGAGCAGGTGCGCGAGAGTGTTCCTGACCTGCTGCTGGTCATCGCCGGTGATGGTCCGGCCTTGCCGGTCTTGCGGCACACCGTTGCCAATCGCGGGCTGGGCGACCGGGTCCGCTTCATCGGTTATCTCGACCGGGCCAGCGAACTGCCGGCGTGCTATGCCGCTGCCGATGCCTTCGTCTTTGCCTCGCGGACCGAGACGCAGGGGTTGGTGTTGCTCGAAGCCATGGCGACCGGCCTGCCGGTGGTGGCGCTGGCGGAAATGGGCACGGTGGATATCCTCGGGCCGGAGCGGGGGGCGTTGGTGTCGGACGATAATCCGTACGCCTTCGCCCTGGCCCTGACGCGCCTGCTCAAGGATGACGGGCTGCGGCGGCAGCTTTCCGCGGAAGCGCGCAGTTACGCGGCGGAATGGTCGAGCGATGCCCTGGCCGGACGCATGGCGGAGATTTATCGGCAAATTGTCGCGGAACACGCCGGCGAGGGATCGGTGGCTTGCAGGCTGGCCTCCCGTTGAAGGCACCTTCAGCGCCCGCGGCAATTGTCCCGGGACGGTAGGGGCGCAGGTATACTCGCGCGCTACCGTCGATCCTTCGAGGAAACCAAGTGTCCGAAGAAAGCCCGTTCAAGGGAAAAACCGGGTTGCGGCGTGTCTGGAACGCGCTGAACTACTCACTGGCGGGCTTGCGTGCCGCCTACGCCTGCGAGGACGCCTTCCGCCAGGAAGTGCTGCTCTCCTTGCTGCTGATTCCTGCCTCCTTCTTCCTGCCGGTCACATGGATCGGGCGGGCGCTGATGATCGCCAGCGTGCTGCTGGTGCTGATCATCGAGTTGATCAACTCGGCGATCGAGGCCGCCGTGGACCGGGTTTCCCTCGACCGGCACCATCTCTCAAAGCGAGCCAAGGATGTCGGCAGCGCGGCCGTTCTGCTGGCGCTGGTCAACGTGGCATTCGTCTGGGGGTGCGTACTGCTGGCTTGAAACTCAGGAGTTTTCCGGGAACAGGTACGGCTGCAGACAGCGGAAGTTCTCGTCGTCCGCCCGTGCCTGGCGGACGCGGTTGCGCCCGTGCTGCTTGGCTTCGAGCAGCGCGAAGTCGGCAGCTTCCGTCAACATCTGGGCTGTCGGGAAATCGGTCGAGGAAGCGACACCTGCGCTGAACGTGGCAAACAGCGCACCTTTGGCGTGGGCGTGCGGCAACGACGAGAAATCCTCGCGGATGCGTTCGATGACCGCCCGGGCCTGTCCGGGCGTTATGTCCGGCAATGCGACCAGGAATTCCTCGCCGCCGTAGCGACCGATCAGGTCGGAGGAGCGCAGGCGGCCCTTGAGCAGCCAGGCGAGGCCGCGAATGACCTGATCGCCGACCGGGTGGCCGTAGGTGTCGTTGATCGACTTGAAATGGTCGATGTCGATCATCACCACGGTCAGTTGCGCGGCAGGCGTTGTTCTTTCCACCATCGCTTTCAGTTGCGACTTCGCCGCCGTGTGATTGAGCAATCCGGTCAGTCCATCGTGCCGGGTGGAGCGCAGCGTCTCGCGGAAGCGTTCGATCTTGGTCTTGACGACGGCGGCGAGCAGGACCGGATTGAAGGGTTTGTTGAGGAACTGGTCACCGCCTAGGCGCAGGGCTTCGACCTGCATGCTGATGTCCGATTCGCTGGAAAGATAGACGATTGGAATCGAACGGTAGGTCGACATCTGGCGCAGCACGCGGGTTGCCTCGACGCCGTTGAAGCGCGGCATGTGCATGTCCATCAGGATCAGGTCGGGCTGGTAGGCACGCATTTCCTCGATGAGGCGCCCGGGGTCGCGGACGGCGCGGCTGTCGATGCCGTGTTCGGAGAGGGTGCGCTGGATCAGCGTCAGCGCCACGAGGGAGTCTTCCACCACCAGCACGCGATATTTTTCGGGCTCGAAGTTCTGCACCAGGTCAAGGACGCAATTGAGGACCATCGTCGCCCCTTCCTCGATCGGGATCGTCAGATCGATTCCCGAGCGCATCAGGGCGACAATGTTGTCGATCGCCGGTTGCGCGCCGACATAAATTAGCTGGCTGGTCGCACAGTGACCGCGAATCGCCGCGATCGTTGCGTGTTCGCTGTCCTCGGAATCGGAGCCGGGAAAGAACAGCACGGCCAGTGGCGGGTCGCTGCCTGGCAGCGGATCGTTCCAGCTGATTTCCTCGGTCTGGAAACCGAAAAAATCGATTTGCTGACGCAGCGCGTCGGCGGCATCGAGCATGTCGTCGGAAACGATTAGCCAGACCAGACGGGGCTTGATCCACTCAACGGGGCGTGGCTCGTCGCGGTACTCTTCGATACGCCGTTCCGGCGGCGCGCTGCGTGAAGTCGCCACGGTACCGAGCAGCGTGCTGACCTGCCGTTGCAGCAAGGCAATGTCCTGCGCAGGGAGCGGATGCGATGCCTGGCTGCCCAGTCGGGCCAGCGCCAGGTTTTCCAGCCCCTCGCACAGCCTGACCAGGCCGGGAAGACGCATTCGGCTGAAATGTTCAGCCAGGCTGTTGACCGTCACGGCAAATTCTATGAACTGGTCAAATGACCCACCGCTGATGTAATTGCTCCACCGCGTATGCAGGAGGTGTACGCGCTCCTCGATGACACTGGTGTTGGAAGATGCCATGGCGATGATCCTTCGGGAGACCGGTCATTATGACTAAAAGGGATCGCCGAAACAATTGGGAGATGCTTTGAACCGGAGAAGTCCTCCGGCTATCGCCCGGCATCGTAGTTACGGCGGCAATGCCGGGAGGAGTGCGTGACCCGCGGGGCTGCTTGCGAGGGTTAAAAAAAACGCCATTCGCGGGTCGTGGATGACCCTCGAATGGCGCGTCGATGGCTGGTGAGAAACAGCTATTTCTTCCGTGCCGGCGGCAGATCCGTGCAAGTACCGTGCGCCACCTCGGCGGCCATGCCGATGCTCTCGCCGAGCGTCGGGTGCGGATGGATGGTCTTGGCGATATCCACCGAGTCGCAGCCCATTTCGATCGCCAACGCGACTTCGCCGATCATGTCGCCGGCCGCGGGGCCGACGATCGCGCCGCCGATGACGCGGTGCGTTTCCTTGTCGAAGATCAGCTTGGTGAAGCCGTAGTCGCAACCATTGGCGATGGCGCGGCCGGAGGCGGCCCACGGGAACTTGGCGGTTTCCACCGCGCGTCCTTCCTTCTGCGCCTGGGCTTCGGTGTAGCCAACCCAGGCGACTTCCGGATGCGTGTAGGCCACGCTCGGGATCACCATCGCGTCGAAGCCGGTCTTCTGCCCGGCGGCGACTTCGGCGGCGACATGGCCTTCATGCACGCCCTTGTGCGCCAGCATCGGGTTGCCGACGATGTCGCCGATCGCGAAGATGTGCGGGACGTTGGTGCGCATCTCCCGGTCCACCGGGATGAAGCCGCGGTCGGTGACGTTGATGCCGGCCTTCTCGGCGCCGAGCTTCTTGCCGTTCGGCGCTCGCCCGGCGGATTGCAGGATCATGTCGTACTTGACCGCTTCCTTGGGCGCGTTTTCGCCTTCGAAGGTGACGTACAGGCCGCTGTCACGGACGTCCACACCTACGGTTTTCGTCTTCAGCATCACCTTGTCGAAGCGGTGCAGGTTCTGCTTTTCCCAGACCTTGACGGCGTCGCGGTCGGGGCCCTGCATCAGGCCGTCAAGCATCTCCACGATATCGACGCGGGCGCCGAGCAGCGAATACACCGTGGCCATTTCCAGGCCGATGATGCCGCCGCCTATGACCAGCAGCTTCTCCGGCACGAAGCGCAGTTCCAGCGCGCCTGTCGAATCGACGATGCGCGGGTCCTGCGGCAGGAACGGCAGGTGCACCGGTGCGCTGCCGGCGGCGATGATGCATTTCTGGAAGCGGATGACCTTGCGCTGCCCGGTTTTTTCCTGGCCCTTGCCGTCGGTGACCTCGACTTCAACGTGGTTGGCGTCAAGGAAGGTGCCGAAGCCGCGTACGAAATCGACCTTGCGCGCCTTGGCCATGCCGGCGAGGCCGGTGGTCAGCTTGCCGACGACCTTGCCCTTGTGCGCGCGCAGCTTGTCGAGGTCGATCTGCGGCGGTGCGAAGGTGACGCCGGTTTCCGCCATGTGCGCGGCCTCTTCCATCACCGTGGCGACGTGCAGCAGCGCCTTCGAGGGAATGCAGCCGACGTTCAGGCAGACGCCGCCGAGCGTCGAGTAGCGCTCGACGATGACCGTCTTCATGCCGAGGTCGGCGGAACGGAAGGCCGCCGAATAGCCGGCCGGACCGGCGCCGAGGACGAGCATTTCGCACTCGACATCGACCTTGCCGGTGAATTGGCCCGCGGCGGGAGCGGGCACCGGTGCGGCGACGGGAGCGGCGGGAGCGGCGGGAGCGGCGGCCGGGGGGGGCTCGGCTGGAGTTGCCGCCGTGGCCGGTGCCTCGACGGCAGTGCCGGCCTCGGCAGTTTCCAGTTGCGCGATGACGCTGCCCTCGGAAACCTTGTCGCCGACCTTGACCGTGATTTTCTTGATCACCCCGTCGACCGGGCTGGGAACGTCGATCGTCGCCTTGTCCGATTCGAGGGTCAGCAACGCGTCTTCGGCGCTGATGCGGTCGCCGACCTTCACCATGATGTCGATGATCGGCACGTCCTTGAAATCGCCGATGTCGGGAACCTTGACTTCAATGATCTGGCTCATGCGTTCCTCCCGATCAGACCAGCGCCCGGCGCATGTCGGCGAGCAACTGCGCGAGGTAAACGTTGAAGCGGGTGGCCAGCGCGCCGTCGATGACGCGGTGGTCGGCGGAGAGCGACAGCGGCAGGGTCAGACGCGGGACGAATTCCTTGCCGTTCCACACCGGCTTCATCACCGACTTCGAAACGCCGAGGATGGCGACTTCCGGCGCATTGACGATCGGTGAGAACGCGGTGCCGCCGATGCCGCCGACGCTGGAGATGGTGAAGCAGGCGCCGGTCATGTCGGCCGGGCCGAGCTTGCCGTCGCGTGCCTTCTTGGCGAGTTCGCCGCATTCGGTGGCGATCTGGCTGACCGACTTCTGGTCGACGTTCTTCACCACGGGAACGACGAGGCCGTTCGGCGTGTCGGCGGCGAAGGCGATGTTGAAGTACTTCTTCAGAACGAGGTTTTCACCGTCGAGCGAGCTGTTGAACTCGGGGAATTTCTTCAGCGCCAGTTCGCAAGCCTTGATCAGGAAGGCGAGCATGGTGATCTTCACGCCCGACTTCTCATTTTCCTTGTTCAGCGCTACACGGAAAGCTTCCAGATCGGTGATGTCGGCGTCCTCGTGGTAGGTGACCGCCGGGATCATCACCCAGTTGCGCGCCAGGTTCTGGCCGGAAATCTTCTTGATCCGCGACAGCGGCTGCACGTCGATCGGACCGAACTTCTCGAAATCGACCTTCGGCCAGGGCAGCAGGTCAAGGCCGCCGCCGAGGCTGGGCGCAGCACCTGCGACCGGGCCGGCCTGCATCACGCCCTTGACGAAGGCGGTGACGTCTTCCTTGAGGATGCGGCCCTTGGGACCGGAGGCCGGAACCTTGGTCAGGTCGACGCCGAGTTCGCGGGCGAACAGGCGCACCGACGGGCTGGCGTGGGTCTTGCCGAGGACCGGTTTTTCTTCCGCGTTGGAGATGCGCGGCGCCGGGATCGGTGCGCGCGGTGCTTGCGGCGTCGGCGGCGCAACGGGTTTCGGTGCCGGGGCGGCGGCCGGCGCTTCGGCCACCGGAGCTTCGGCCGCGACCGGTTCGATCAGGGCAATGACGGTTCCCTCGGAAACCCGGTCGCCGAGGCCGACGCGAAGTTCCTTGACGATACCGGCTTGCGGCGCGGGCACGTCCATCGTCGCCTTGTCCGATTCGAGGGTGATCAGCGGGGCGTCGGCTTCCACCGTGTCGCCCACCTTGACGCACAGCTCGATGACGGGAATGAGTGAAAAATCGCCGATGTCCGGGACTTTGACTTCGATTGCTTGACTCATGAAATCGCTCCTTTAGACCGTCATCGGGTTCGGTTTGTTGATGTCGATGCCGTACTTGACGATGGCCTCGGCGACCTTGCTGCGGTCGATGCTGCCCTCGTCGGCCAGCGCCTTGAGCGCGGCGACGGTGACCCAGCGCCGGTCGACCTCGAAGAAGTGGCGCAGCGCCTGGCGCGTGTCGGAGCGGCCGAAGCCGTCGGTGCCCAGGGTGACGTAGCGGCGGTCAATGAACGGCCGGATCTGCTCGGCGTAGAGGCGGACGTAGTCGCTGGCAGCGATGATCGGGCCTTCGGTCTTGCCGAGACAGCGCTCGACGTGGCTCTGCTTCGGCTTCTCGGACGGGTGCAGCATGTTCCAGCGCTGCGCGTCCTGGCCGTCGCGAGCCAGCTCGTTGAAGCTCGGGCAGCCCCACAGGTCGGCATCGACGCCCCAGTCGTTCTTCAGCAGGTCGGCGGCGGCGATGACTTCGCGGAAGATCGTGCCGGAACCGAGCAGCTGGACGCGCGGCGCCGGATTCTTCGCCTTGGCCTTCGCGCCCTTGCGCAGCAGGTACATGCCCTTGATGATGTCCTTCTCGGCGCCATGCGGCATTTCCGGGTGCTCGTAGTTCTCGTTCATCACCGTCAGGTAGTAATAGACGTCCTCCTGCTCCTTGAACATCCGGCGCATGCCTTCCTGCATGATCACGGCGATCTCGAAGGCGAAGGTCGGGTCGTAGCTGATGCAGTTGGGGATCAGCCCGGAGAGGATCAGCGAGTGGCCGTCCTGGTGCTGCAGGCCTTCGCCGTTCAGCGTGGTGCGTCCCGCCGTGCCGCCGACGAGGAAGCCGCGGGCGCGCTGGTCGGCGGCCGCCCAGCAGAGGTCCATGGTGCGCTGGAAGCCGAACATCGAGTAGCAGATGTAGAACGGCACCATCTGCACGCCGTGCACCGAGTACGCGGTGGCGGCGGCGATCCAGTCGCTCATCGCGCCGGCCTCGTTGATGCCCTCCTGCAGCACCTGGCCTGTCTTCGACTCCTTGTAGAACATCAATTGGTCATGGTCTTCCGGCAGGTATTGCTGGCCCTGCTGGTTCCAGATGCCGACCTGGCGGAAGAGGCCTTCCATGCCGAAGGTCCGCGACTCGTCGGGAACGATCGGCACTACGTGACGGCCGATGTTCTTGTCCTTGAGCATGATGTTCAGCGCGCGCACGATCGACATCGTCGTCGACACCTCGCGGCCTTCGCCGGAAGCTTTCAGCAGCGGCTCGAAGGCGGACAATGCCGGGATCTCCAGTGCCGGTGCCGTGCGGCGGCGTTGCGGCAGGTTGCCGCCGAGCGCGGCGCGGCGTTCGCGCATGTAGGTCAGTTCGTCCGAGCCTTCCTCGAACTTGATGTACGGCAGCGCTTCGATTTCGTCATCGGCGATCGGCAGCTTGAAGCGGTCGCGGAAGCCGAGCAGCGCGGTGCGGTCAAGCTTCTTCTGCTGGTGCGAGATGTTCATCGCCTCGCCCGCTTCGCCCATGCCGTAGCCTTTCACGGTCTTGGCCAGGATCAGCGTCGGCTTGCCCTTGTGTTCGATGGCGGCCTTGAAGGCGCTGAAGATCTTGAAGATGTCGTGGCCGCCGCGGTTGAGGTTCCATACGTCGGCATCGGTCCAGTCGGCGATCAGTTCCTTCAGTTCCGGCGTATTGAAGAACTTCTCGCGCACGTAGGCGCCGTTCTTCGCCTTGAAGGTCTGGTATTCGCCGTCGACGATTTCCATCATGCGTTTCTTCAGCAGGCCCTTCTTGTCGCGCTCGAACAGCACGTCCCAGTGGCGGCCCCAGATCAGCTTGATGACGTTCCATCCGGCGCCGCGGAACTCGCCTTCCAGATCCTGGATGATCTTGCCGTTGCCGCGCACCGGCCCGTCAAGTCGCTGCAGGTTGCAATTGATGACGAAGATCAGGTTGTCGAGCTTCTCGCGTGCGGCCATGCCGATCGCGCCGAGCGCTTCGACCTCGTCGGTTTCGCCGTCGCCGAGGAAGGCCCAGACCTTGCGGTCCTGTGCTTCAATCAGGTTGCGGCTTTCCAGATAGCGCATGAAGCGCGCCTGATAGATCGCCTGGATCGGTCCGAGCCCCATCGAGACGGTCGGGAATTGCCAGAAGTCAGGCATCAGCCAGGGGTGCGGGTAGGACGACAGACCGTGGCCGCCGACCTCCTGGCGGAAATTGTTGAGATGTTCCTCGGTCAGCTGGCCGAGCTGGAAGGCGCGCGAGTAGACGCCCGGAATCGAGTGGCCCTGGAAGAACACCAGGTCGCCGCCATGTTTGTCGGTTGGCGCCCGCCAGAACCAGTTGAAGCCGACTTCGTAAAGCGCGGCCGACGAGGCGAAGGAGGCAATGTGTCCGCCGACGTTGGTGTGCTTGTTGGCGCGCACGACCATGGCCATGGCGTTCCAGCGGATGAAGTTGCGGATGCGGATTTCCAGCGTTGCGTCGCCCGGGTAGTTCGGCTGACGCTCGACCGGGATGGTGTTCACGTATTCGGTTGTTGCGCTGTACGGGATGTCGATGCCTTCCTCGCGGGCCTGGGCGATCATCCTTTCGATCAGGTAATGCGCGCGCTCGGGGCCTTCGTTGTCGAGGACGCCGGCCAGCGCCGACAGCCATTCGAGTGTTTCCTGCGGATCGGCATCTTCTTGGGCGAGAGGGTAGTGTTGTTCTGGGTTTGGTGCCATGACTTGCCTCCTGGTCTGCGGATGATTGGCCTGCGGATCATTCATTGTAGATGAACGCTGCAGGAGTGAAACGACCTTGCTTTTTGTAAGGGCTATCGACTATTTGATTTTGTATTTTATCGCATTGCGAAACTACGTTTCGCAAAGTGAAAAACAGAAAACGAAACATCCGACCCGCGAGAAGGGAGAAAAGTTCAATCGGCGTGCGTGCCCGGAGTGTCCGGTTTCAGGTAGCGCAGGACGGCTTCGACGATCATTTCCCTTTGCAAGGGGACGTCGTCCGGATCCCAGAGATCTTTCCCGAAAACCGCGTAGACGGTGTAGCGGTTCGACACCCGCATGAAGCAGAACGAGTTGATGAAGAAGTGCAGGTGGAAAGGATCGACGCCTCGCCGGAATGCACCGGTCTTTTCTCCCCGCTCAAGCAGCCTGCTCACCGTTTCGATGGCGATCGCGTTGCGTTGCACCAGGGAGTGTCGGCCAGTGATATGCCGGCCACGTTCCATGTTTTCCGCACAGACGAGGCGAACGTATTCGGGATAGGCCGCGTGATGGTCGAAGGTGACCTCAACCAGCCGGCGCATCGCTTCGACGGGCGGAAGATTGTCCAGATGCAGGCTCTGTTCCTTGCTGCGCACGCCGACGTAGGCCTCTTCCATGACGGCGGCGTAGAGCTTTTCCTTGCTGCCGAAGTGGTAATAGATCATCGGCTTGGTTGTGCGGGTGCGGGCGGCGATGTCGTCGACGCGCGCGCCCAGCAACCCTCTCTCGGCGAACTCGTGCATCGCGGCGAAAAGGATGTCCCGGCGAGTTTCTTCGCCGACTTGCGTGCGTTGTCGTGATGTGGTCGTGGCATCACCGGGGAAGTCCGTCGGCGTTTCGACCGTGCTGCCGGGAAGCGGGGAGACCGTTTGCCCGGTGCTCTTTGGCGCGCTCTGACAGGAATTGGCTTTGCGCGCTGCCGCGAATTCCTGTTCGAGCGTTTCCAGCATGGCCAGGGCGGCTTTCGTTCCCTCCTCGATATCGGCAATGCCTGTCGAGCGTTCGATGACCTTCGATTTGTTGGCGTAGTGGGGGTGTTGCCACAGGTCGCGGGGGATTTTTTTCAGGATGCCGATGCGGCCGTTGCGGCCGATGCGAACGTTTTTCGGGAGAAGGGGCATGGGAATGAGAAAGGTTGCAAAAGTATGGAATGGTATGGAATCACGGGGTGGCGTCTGCGTCAAGCGGATCGATTTGCGCGCTTTTTCCGTTGGTTTTCGCCCGTTCTTGTTTCTGTCGAGGTTGACGTTGGTATGGTCATCTGTCGAAACGGTATGGAGTATTTGCCTTGTTCAGTTGGTGTCTGGGTGGTTGGTATGTGACTTTGATTACGATAATCCTCTTTGTATTAGGGTGATATCGCCAGTTGTTGTCGATTTGTCCGGAAGGGGTATGGCGTTATGGTTGACGAATTTACTAGTTGGTATATAGACTGGAGCAACCATACTTACCAGAAAGAAAACAGGAGGCGTCGTGAGTCTGAAGCAACGCATGAAGGAGAGGCCGGTATTCGGGTTTGCAATATTCACCGGGGCCTTGAGCGTGATCGAGAGTGTCGGCAACTGGGGGTACGACTTCGTGTATCTGGACGTCGAGCACACGTCGATCGGTGTCGGGCCGGATCTGGAGAAGCAGATCATGGCGGCACGACTGGCGAACATCGCGGCGGTAGTCCGTCTGACCCGTGATGACGAAGTCGAGATTCGCAAGGTGCTGGAAATGGGCGCGGAGGGGGTCGTGATTCCGCACGTGCGGACCCGGGAGCAGGCGGAAGAGATCGTGCGTGCCGCGAAATTTCCGCCGTTCGGTCGTCGTGGCGCGGAGTCCAACGTACGTGCCGCCGCGTTCGGCGGTCCGGGTTTCAGCTGGCCGGAGTACATCGCCCGGAGCAACGCGGAGAGCCTGATCATACCGATGGCCGAAGACTACGAATTCGCCGACAACGTGGACGAGATTCTTTCGGTCGAGGGCATCGACGCCATCAATTTCGGCCCGATCGACTATTCGCTCTCGTCGAACCTGCCGATCGGCTACAAGATCGACCATCCGTCTCTGATCGACGCCTATCGAAAAATCGAATCGCGCGCACGGGCGAAGGGTATCGGGATCATGTGCCCGGTAGTGCCAGCGACGCAGGAAAACGCCCGCGACATGATCGCCAAGGGCGTCAACATGCTGATTCTCGGCAACGACATGTACCACCTGCAGTCGGCGTTCAAGGGAATCCTTGCCGAATGCGTCGAGCCGATCCGCGGGAAGTGAAGCCTGAAAATTTGTAGCTGACGTTTCAATACGAATTTCAACACCGGTTTCAACACAACAAGGGAGGGGTTTTCATGCAAGCGATAGTCAAGAGAGTGGTTGGCGCGTCCATCGTCGGTCTGGCGTTTTCACTGAATGCGTCGGCCGCCGAGTTCAATTTCAAGTTCGCGCACTCGCAGCCGGAAAGCAGCGTCCGGCACAAGTCGATGCTGATGTTCAAGGAGAAGCTGGAAAAGGGCAGCAACGACCGGATCAAGGTCGAGTTGTTCGCCAGCAGCTCGCTCGGCAGCGAAGCCGAGGTGATGGACATGGTCAAGATGGGCAACGTGCAGGGGACGCGCGGCGGAAGCTTCGCCAAGGCGAACAAGAAGTTCCTCATCTACACGCTGCCGTTCCTGTTCGACAACATCGACGCGGTGCTGAAGGCGATGCGCAGCGATTTTGGCGCGTCCATCGCCAAGCACGCCGAGGCTGGCGGCTACTACATCCCGGCGACCGGCGTGGCCGGCGGCTTCCGGCAGATTTCCAACAGCAAGCGGCCGATCAACACGCCGGATGATGTCAGTGGATTGAAGATCCGTACCCCGCCGATCGAGACGATCGTCAAGACGATGCAGGCGTTGGGCGCCAATCCCCAGTCGATTCCCTATGGCGAGACCTACATGGCCTTGAAGATGGGCGTGGTCGATGGCCAGGAAAATCCGCCGTCGAACATCGCCGAAATGAAGTTCTACGAGGCGCAGAAGTACCTTTCGCTGGTCGACTATCAGATCCATCCCGATCCACTGATGGTGAATCTGAAGTGGTACCAGGCGTTGCCGGCGGACCTCAAGACCGTCTTCGACAAGGCAGCCAGGGAGGCGATGGAGTGGAGCGACACCAACTGGCTGGCCTCGGAAGCCGGCTACATGGAGACGCTCAAGAAGAACATGACGGTCAATCCCGTCTCGCCGGAAAACCGCGCGAAGTTCGTCGCGAAGGTGAAGCCGGTCTGGGATGCCTACGTGAAGGACGGCACGTTTACCGAGGCGGAAATCCAGGCGGCCCTGGCGGCTGGAAAATAGGCCACGGATACGCCGGCGGCGGAGAACAACCCGTCGCCGGCATTTTTTCGACAAGAACACAGGGAGAGTGGAATGAATGAATCTTCCACCGCGCCGGGGCATGCCCCACAGGTAAAGGCACACAGGATCGAGGAAATCGTCGCCGGTGTGCTGGAGCGATTGTTGACCATCGTCTTCATGGGCATCTTCGCGCTGGTCGTCGTTCTCGTCGTGCTGCGCTACGTATTCAACACCACGATCGTCGGTGGCAACGAGGCGACCGTCATGCTGTTCATCTATACCACGGCGCTCGGTTCGGCCGTGGAGGTGGCGCGCGGCAAACACATCATCGTCGACAGCTTCGTCAACTTCCTGCCGGTGCGTGTGCGCTACTGGCTGGGTGTCGTGAATCTGGGCATCGTCGCGGTGCTGCACGGCTTCCTGCTCAAGTTCAGTCTCGACTGGGTCGGCGCCGTCGGCGGCAGCGAGCATCCGGTGTTGCATGTGCCCGAGGGCGTCGTCCAGGTCGCGATGCCGATCGGCTGCGCGCTGACGGTGCTGTTCTGCCTGACCCGGATCGTGATCGCCGTCAATGAGCGTCCCGCCGCTCCCCGATGAGGTAAGCCATGCTTCTGCTCGTTTGCAGTCTTTTGATTTTCATGGTGATGGGCGTTCCCATCGCCTTTTCCATGGGCGCGTCCGGCCTGCTGTATTTCCTCGTGCATCAACCGGCGCTGGTCAGCGTGCTGCCCGCGCGGGTGTTCGCCGGAATGGACTCGTCGGTGATGATCTCGCTGCCGCTGTTCATCATCATGGGCCACCTGATGAACCACGGCGGGCTGACCAGCCGCCTGATCGACTTCTGCATGCTGTTCGTCGGGCGCCTGCGCGGTGGCCTGGGCATGGTCAGCGTGCTGGCGAGCATGATCTTCGGCGGCATCTCCGGCTCGTCGGTTTCCGATGCGGCGTCGATCGGCCAGGTCATGATCCCGGCGATGCAGAAGAAAGGCTATCCGGTACGCATGTCGGCCGGGCTGATCGCGGCGTCGTCGACCATGGGGATGATCATCCCGCCGAGCATCCCGATGGTCATCTACGCCTTTGCTGCTTCCGAGTCGGTGGGCAAGTTGTTCCTCGGCAGCCTCATCGCCGGGGTGATGGTAGGCGTGTTCATGATGACGATCACGTTGTTCCTGGCGCACAAGAACCGCTACCCGCGCGAGGAAGTCGATTTCTCGTGGAGCGAAATCCGCCGCTGTGCTGCCGAAGGCGTCCCGGCGCTGATCATGCCGCTGATCGTCGTTGGTTCGGTCGTTTCCGGGATCACCACCGCCACCGAGTCGGCGGCGGCCGGCACGGTGTACGCGCTGCTGGTCGGCATGTACTACTACAAGGGGATCACCTGGCGCGATCTGCCCGCACTGTTCAAGGAGGCGATCCTGAGCAGCGCGAACGTGATGATCATCATCGCTTTCTCGGGAGTGTTTACCTGGATCCTCGCGCTCGAACACGTGACCGAGGCGGTAGGGCTGCTGTTTGCGCGGATGCAGTTTTCTCCGGTCACGGCGCTGCTGGCCGTCGATGTGATCATCCTGGCGGTCGGCTTCTTCGTCGATGTCAGCCCGGCGATTCTTCTGTTGACCCCGGTTTTCCTGCCGGCGCTGAAAATGCTCGGGGTCTCCCCGATCCAGTTCGGCGCGGTGCTGATTACCGGATTGGCCGTCGGCCTGGTGACGCCACCGGTCGGGATGTGTCTGAACGTTTGCTCGTCGATTTCCGGCCAGAGCATCATCGCCATTTTTCGCGGGGCGCTGCCTTTCCTGCTGGCCAATGTGCTGGTGTTGTTGCTGATCACCGTGTTCCCGGTGTTGAGTACTTGGCTGCCTGCTTTGCTCATGGGCTAAGAGTTCTTCACTGTGATCTATCTTATGAAAGATCTTGGGGCTATTCCTTTTCAATCGCTGCGGTAATCCACTCGTTGTTTTTCGCAGCTTTCACAAGCATTTTTATCGTCAACGGTGTTGGGGTTGGCGGCTTCTTGAAAGAAGGGAGTAACCAGAGTCCTTCGGGCGGAAAATAGCGCGACAAATCAAAGTCGACATTTCTAACCGAGAACTCTCGGAAAAATTTCTCGAGCATAACCTCCGCATCCTCTTCTAGCATGCGCAAATCGGTGCGAAGGTCTGTTGCGAGGCTTATGTCTTTTGATGAGAGCCTGAAGAGAATCGGCGGAGGATTCTCTCGGTGAACAAACGCGATCACTTGGTCGGCAAGGTTCTTATCGTCGATCACGCTGCGATCCTGTCATCCTGGGAAACATGGAAATTGTAGGTCGTGACGGTATTCCACATGATCCGAGAAACGTCGTAAGCAAGAATAATCCAGCCAACCACGGGAACTGATCGACCTACAAACGCGCCAAGGTTTTTGGTTAGTGCAATACGCAATGTTGTGATGGAGGCGCCTGCGATCATTGGTAACCGAAACTTCAGCTCGTAGTTTAGAGCGTGCCTGCAGACGAGCGAGGCAATTGAAGTTCCCCTCGTGGCACCAATTGGCTTCGCACGTGTGCTGAGGATCGGTTGTCCGAGCAGTACTGCTGCTACAGCGCCAATGTCTTGTACATCCAGTTGTTCCAGCGTTTTGTCTACCGCGATCAAGAAAAAAAGCTCAGTACTGGATAGGTCTATCCGTGATTTGTAGTGATAGAGACGTCCGCCCAAAGTATCTCCGCTATCTGGTTGATTGTTCTGATGAGCGATTATATGCCGATGCGATTATTTTTTGTCATGCCTCGCAGATCCGGTCAGCTTTCCGGATCAAAGTCGGAATCTTCACGTTTTCGTCGAATAACAGCGCCGTGGCAACGATCTATGGGAGAACCCGATTTGCCGGTGAGTCGTTGACGGAGGGGGGCGGTCCTGAAAAGAAATGAGCGGGCGGCGTGTCGCGCGCGGCCCGCTCATTGTGGATCGCCGACGGCGAAACGGCCCGCAAGGGCGTGGGATTGCTACGCGGTCGGCATTTTCGCCGGCGAGCGCGGGTCGACGTTGGCCTTGAGGCCGCCGCTGTAGCTGGTGACGTCAAAGGCGTTCTGCGTCAGGATGCGCGAAGCGAAGTAGCTCATCTTGCCGAAGGCGCAGAGCGTGACCACCGGACGCGAGGGATCGAGCTTGCCGAGGCTGGCGCGCAGGGTCGGGAAGGGGATGTTGATGACCGGCACGGGGGCCGGATAGGCCTCGGCCAGCGGCTTCGGGCGGACATCGACGACCTGTACCCGCGGGTCGCTTGGCAGTTCGGTCGTGTGTTTCACCAGACCGTCGCGGCGGTTGCAGGCGGCGAAGCCGGCGAGGTTGATCGCGTCCTTGGCTGCGCCGAACGGCGGGGCGTAGGCAAATTCCAGATGGCAAAGGTCCTCGATCGTCATCTCGCCGAGAATCGCCGTGGCCAGCACGTCTAGTCGCTTGTCGATGCCTTCGTAGCCAGTGACCTGTGCGCCGAGCAGTCGTCCGCTTTCCGGTTCCCACAGCACTTTCAGCGTCAGTGGCTTGGCGCCGGGGTAATAGGAAGCGTGGTGGCTGTCGTTGACTGTGACCGTGTCGTAGGGACGGCCGGCGGCCTGCAGGCGCTTCTCGCTCCAGCCGGTGATGCCGGCTACGACGTCGAAGGCGCGGACGATGCCCGTGCCGAGCGAGCCGGGGTACGGCCGCGCCTTTTCGCCGAGGAAAATGTGGTCGGCCGCGACGCGGCCCTGACGGTTGGCCGGGCCGCCCATCGGGACGGCCGTCTTGCTGTCGAAGACGCGGTCGGCGGTTTCCACGGCGTCGCCGGCGGCGTAGATGTCCGGGTCGGAGGTGCGTTGGAAACCGTCGACGACGATGTGCCCGCGCGGGCCGAGTTCCAGCCCGGCGGCCGCGGCGATCTCCGTATCCGGCTTGACGCCGATCGAGAGAATGACGAGGTCGGCGTCGAGTACCTTCCCTGAATTGAGGTGGCAGCGCAGGAAGTCAGGCGTCGGCTCGAAGCGGGCAATGCCGTCGCCGAGGGTGACACCAATCTCGTTGTGGCGCAGTTCGCTTTCCAGCAGTGCGGCCATCGGCGCATCCAGCGGCGGGATGACCTGCGTCTGCAGTTCGACGAGCTGGACGGAGAGCCCCTTGCGGTGCAGTTGCTCGGTCATCTCCAGACCGATGAAGCCGGCCCCGATCACCACAGCGCGCATCCCGGTCTCGGTGGCCGCGGCGATGCGGTCCATGTCCTGCAGGTTGCGCAGCGTGAAGATCCGCGCGTCGTCGATGCCGGGAATCGGCGGACGCAACGGCGACGCGCCGGGGGCGAGCATCAGCTTGTCGTAGGACTGCCATTCGCTGGCGCCGCTGTCGAGATGGCGTAATTCCACCCGTTTGTTGGCGCGATCAATCTGTATTGCCTCGCAGCGCGTGCGTACGTCCAGGTTGAGAAAGGACTGCAGCGTCGCCGGCGTCTGGACGGCCAGCGCGTCGCGCGCGGCGATCTCGCCGCCGACGAAGTAGGGCAGGCCGCAGTTGGCGAACGAGACGTCCGGGCCGCGCTCGACGATCATGATCTCGGCGCCTTCGCACAGACGGCGCGCTCGGGCGGCAAAGGACGCGCCGGCGGCGACACCGCCGACGACCAGCAGTTTGGTTGATTTCACGGGATTCTCCGGAGGGTGGGGTTGTAGTGTGTTTGTTTATTCGAATATTCGGAATTGTAAGGTGTTCGGCCGGCGGTTGTCGCGTACTTACTCCGGCAGACAAATCGCTTTCCTTCTGATCGCTCCTTGGGTTTTCCAGAGCAGTACGGCGATGATTACACTGAGAATCGCCAGGAGTGCAGCCGCCAGCGGAACGAAATACGGGAGTCCGGTACGCTTGCCGATCAGGAAGGTGGCGATGGTGATCGCCGCCAGCGGGAAGGAGTAGGCCCAGGAGGAGATGAAGAAGCCGGCCTTGAGGAAACGCCTGAAATTTGCGCCCAGCATGATCGTGGTGAACAGTCCGGTGTAGTAGAGCACCCGGGAAAGCCCATCGACCTCGGGCGTCAGTGCGCTGTAGGCGATGAAGCCGACGGCGGGCGGGGCGATCAGGATGAACAGGGTCGGCAGCAGTTTCGGCGGAATCGGATCATGGAAAACGATGCGGTAGATGACGATGGTCATCATCACGATCCAGAAGATGATGCCGACACTGAAGAAGAGCCACGCGATCTCGTTCAGGCCGAACTGCGCGGCGACGATCGGCACGAACAGGTTGCCGACGACCGGGATGAACCAGCCGGGATTGGCGTGCTTGATGTCGTAATGGGTATGGAACAGCCAGCTGCTGAGGATGGCCAGCGTGAAGGCGAGATGAGCAACAGCGCCGGCGATCAGCAGCAGGAAGGAAGCTTGCGGCGCCAGATCGAGCCAGACGACGGCGAGGAGCAGCAGGCTGATCGAAATCGTCGGGAAGAAGCTGACGCGCACCGGATGATTCCATTCCTTGACGACCTCGGGGAAATGGCGCGCTAGCTTGAGCCCGTAGAGTGCGAGCAGGGCCGCGAATACTACCGTGACGAAACCGGCAATGACTTGCCAGATGAGAGCGGGAGCGGCGAGGGCGGCGTGCGCCTTTTGCCAGGCGATGGCGAATCCGGTCATTCCCATCACTGTCGAAAAAATGGAGACCGGCAGGTGCGCCAGTCGTTGTCCGTCGTTTGTGTTTGTGTCGTTGCTCATCGTCTTTTGCGTGTGGTGATGAACCCGGGGAGAGTATCCCCGGGGGGGGCAGGATCAGCTCAGGATTTCTTCCAGCGTCACGTAATCACCGACGTGGCCGGTCATCTTTTCGGCGTCGGTCTGGACGGGCAGCGTCTTCTTGCCGGGGCGCCATCCGGCCGGGCAGACTTCGCCGGTCTTCGTGGCGTGCTGCCAGGCTTCGATCTGCCGCAGGAACTCATTGACGTTGCGGCCGACGGAGTCCGCCTGCACTTCCTGCGCGACGCAAATTCCATCCGGGTTGAAGAGGAAGCGGCCGCGCAGCGCCACGCCTTCTTCCTCGACCAGAACGCCGAACGCCCGGCTGACTTCCTGGTTGCCGTCGGCGCCCATCATCAGTTGCAGGCCTTTAAGGATCGGCTCCGTTTCCACGAAACGCTTGTGCGAGAACTTGGTGTCCACCGAGACGGCGAGAATCTCGACGCCGAGGCGCTGGAACTCGTCGTACTTCGCGTTCATTGCTGCGATTTCGGTCGGGCAGACGAAGGTGAAGTCGGCCGGATAGAAGCACACCACGGCCCACTTGCCCTTGTAGTCATCGCTGGACACCGTCGTGAAGTGCCCCGTCTTCGCGTCGTAGGCATCCATTGTGAACTTCGGCATTTCCCTGCGTACCATCGTCGAACTCATCGCTTCCATCTCCTTCAATGGCTGGTTGCTTGCAGCAGCTCCTGCTTGAATCGTCTTTCTCGGCTTGATTCCGGTATCACATCCCATCTTCGTACCTCCTCTTGAAAAAACAGGTTCCTTCCGTTGCGTTACTGTCGTTTCACCATGTTCGCGTAGGCGGCCAGCAAACCGATCTGCGCCAGGACGACAATCACGGTGATTGCCGGTACCACGACGGCGGACTGCGGCAGGACCGCGAGCAGCCCGCGGTGAATGAAAAACTGGAACGTCACGATGAAGCCGACGCCGGGGCATACAAGGGCAAAAGAGAGCGGCGTCGGTCCGTCGCCCAGCGCTTTCCGCAGCATCTCGTTGCGCAAGAGGATCGACGCGCCGAACAGGATGAACATCAATTGCACCGCCATGATCGCGACGAAGCCGAGGAAGACGACAACGGGCGGTATGGCGACATGGAAATGGTTGCCGAGCATCATCGCCAGTCGATAGCCTGCAATGCCCAGAACCGTCGTAATCGGGACGCCGACCATCAGTGTCTGGCTCGAATCCTGATTGACGCCTAGCGCGAAGATGGCGCGTATCGCCGTCAGGAGGTACACCAGCGAGGCGAGCACGGCCATGACGAAAAACGCGATGCACAAGGCCGCGGCGACGAGGATCGTCGGCGTTGCTCCCGACATCGCCGCCGGGCCGGAAAAGCCGACGGCGATCATGGCCAGCGCGAACGGCGACATCATCATGCCCAGGTTGTTGTTCTTCTCGCAGGCGAAGCCGCCCTGCGTCAGCTGTTCGCCGAGGATCGACGCCTGCATTTTCAGCGCGGCGACGCCAAGCGCCAGAAAGGCGGCAATCGCCCACGGATAGATGTATTCGATGACGGACCAGAAGCCAGGAATCGTCAGCAGGGCGGCCACGAAACCCGCGTTCAGCGCCATCGCCAGGGTCAACGGCCAGGCCATGCGCTGGAATGTCGCGTTCGACCGGACAAGTGTTTCAAAATCGGCGGTTGCCTTGAACGCCTTGTAGGCGCGGATGTTCCAGAGCAGCAGGATGACGTGGATCAGCACCAGCGCCAGCGTCACCGACCAGGCAACCCCTGCGCCGAGGCGTTCCGGGAATCCCGCCCCGTGCCAGAAGACGCTCAGGCTGTCCCAGGTCGGTACGGGCGTTGCGGGGTGCGGGGTGAGGAACATCAGATGCAGGTATGCCGCGACGGCCATGCCGCCGGCACCGAGCGAGGCCAGCAGGTACAACGGGGTGTAGCATTCGGCGGTTCGCTTGTTCAACAGCATGGAGACGTCCTTTTCCGCATGTTGCAGTCGGTCAGTCGAGCGCTGATTTCGCCCACTTGAGCAGGCTGGCGAGATCGGTTCCCCCGGTCCTTTGCAGGAGCACCTTGCCGCGATGGAAGACCATCAGCGTCGGGATGCTGCGGATGCCGAAGCGCGCGGCGATCTGACCTTCCGCTTCGGTATCGAGCTTGGCGACGCGCATCGTGGTTCTCAGCTCCTTGGCGGCGGAATGGATGATCGGCGTCATCATCCTGCACGGGCCGCACCACGGTGCCCAGAAATCCACGAGTACCGGCCAGTCGGAGTTGCCGATGTGCCGGTCGAAGGTGTCGCTCGTCAGGTCCAGCGGCTCGCCGTCGAGTAGCGGCTCCTTGCATTCGCCGCAGATCGGACCGTCTGCGATACGGTCGCTGGCCACGCGGTTGATGACGTGACAGTGAGGGCATACCAGTTGTTGAGTCTCGGGCATTTCGCTACTCCAGTAAATTAGTAAAAACTAATATACATTGATATTCATGGAGGTTGCAAGTGTTTTTTTAAGCATATGCCACATTTGTCCAAAGGCAAGCCTTTTCCCGAAACAGCGGTAATCAGTTTCGACGCTGAGAGTTCTCCTGCTCGAAGTCTTTCTGCGCCGACGCGTATTGACTCCTCCCGCCAAAAAGCAGCCACGCGCTTGCGCAGAGGAAGCCGGCCAGAATGAGGAAGGACCAGTTGGCGAGCGAGAGACCGAGAACTACCAGGTCCTTGCTGCCGCAGAAACCGGTCGCCATGAAGAACGTCGGCGACACCTCGCCGAGCCAGTCGATCAACCGCTCGGTGAGGCTCGGTTCGATCGTGCTGCAGGAAAAACCTGATTCGGGAAACCACTGCAGCCAGCTCTGTTGGGCGGCGACGCAGATTCCCCAGAGGCTGCAAGCGCCAGCGCACAGGAGCGCCGGGAGACGCAGGGCGATGCGCTCCCAGGCAAGGAAGGCGACAAGATAAGAAACGCCGACGAGGAAATAGACGAGTCGCTGGAAGATACACAGATGACAGGCGTCCAGCTGCAAACCCACAGCGAGCATGACAGCCAGCAGGCCCAGCCCGGAGGCCGCGACGGCCAGAAAGAATGCGGCGGCCGGATCGTTCTTCAGCGCCGGCCGACGTCGGCTAGTCAGAATGCCCATGGAGTTTCCCACGCCCCGGACGACGCGCCTCGGATGCGGAGATAAAGCGGGCCTCGGCGCGGGCCAGCACGCGGCCGTTCGTGACCAACTCGGCTTCGAGCAGATAGACGTGGCGCCGCCGGTCGGACAAGGTGGCGCGCAGGTCGAGCAGCCCGGCGCAGGGGGTCGGTTCGAAAAAGCGCACCTTCAGCGAGGCCGTCATGGCTTCGATCGCGTGATGGAAAAGGCAGTGGGTCATCGCTGCGTCGAGCAGGGTGCTGACCATGCCGCCGTGCAGGATGCCCGAATAACCCTGCCATTCCGGTCGGGGCCGGATCGACGCAATGACAGAGCGCGTCCCGTCCGGGCGGAAACGCAGTCCGAGCAGTCCGCCTGGGCCGCAGGCGACGCATTGTGCGTGGCTGACGGGCGGCTGGACATGGATGACGTCAGCAGGATCGAGAAAATTTCTGAGCTTTAGAATGTTGGAACCCAATGCGTAGTCCGTATAAGAAAAGCCCGGGGCAACGAGGAGTACGCCCCGGGAAAAAAGTGCGATCGGCTATTTGTCGGTCGAATTTTTCAGCGCATCGATCTGGCGCTGAAGATCGTCGATGGCTGAAAGGATCCCGCCGGGTCGGGTGTTGGTCGTTGTGCCCGGTTGGCTGGTGACTCCAAGGCAAAAGCGGCGGAAAAAGCCCGGGTTGCGCTGTGCCGCCAGGCCCTGCCCGAAGCCAGTGGCGCCCGTCGAACCGAAACCGGGTCCGTTGCCCCGGCAATTCGCCCCGCGGCCTCGGCCTTGGCCGCCTCCTGCGCCTCTCCCCTGGCCTGCACCCATCCCGTTTCCCGTTCCATTCCCCACTCCGAACCCGCCGCCGTTGCGTCCGGGCATTCCATTGTTAAACCGCGGCATGATCAATCTCCTCTTCAAGTCGTTGCAGCATGAAGCCGCCGTTGCGGCGCATCCTTCGCTGCCTGCCCTGGCCGCGGTGCTGCCAGCCGGGCATGGCGAAGCGTGCGAGTCCTCGCGGACCCTCCTGCCAATAGATTTGCGCAACCACCGGAATTTCACCCGCGAGAAAACCGTGGACCTCGATCCCGAGGCGGTTCAGCCGGTTCTGCCAGTAGCGCGAGATCGCGCCACAGAGTACGGTGTCAACGCCAGCATCAATAAGCAGTCCGGTGGTGTCACCATCGGTTGAATCGATCGCGCCGGTTTGTGTCGGCGAGCTTCCGGCGTCGTGAGCTTCAAAAAGCACGAAGGTCGCGGCGACGTCGAACAGCGGCGCAATGCGGTTGCGGCAGACAGGGACGGCGATTTTCATTACGGTAGTGGTGGCTGCAACGAGTGTTACTTAGCAACCTGCGTGCCACCGCGGAAGTCAAGAAGGTGCGCGAGTAAAATCAGTGGGTTGCGATGATCCTCGGGAAAACCATCTCTTGGGTGTCGTGCAAAGTTGCAATGCGTCACTGGCGTGCATTGCAGAATTGCATTGTTGTGAGTGCTTCCACCATGCAGCAATAAGTGTGTGTTAGCATATGCCAGAAATTTTGTTCGGGAGTACTAGCATGGCAGTGAGTCTTACCCAGCGAGCGGCTGAAGAAATCATCAAGTCTCTGGAAGAACGAGGCGGCGGATTGGGCATCCGGGTAATCGTGCAGTCATCGGAATGCTCCGGCATGGCCTACCGGTTGCTCTTCGTCGATGCACCGGAAACCGGCGACGAAGTATTCGAAAGCCATGGCGCAAAACTGTACGTCGATCCGAAGTCACTGGCCTGGATCGAGGGTACGGTAGTCGACTTCATGGAGGCGGGCGACGATAGCGGGTTCGCCTTCAGCAACCCCAACGTCAGCAGCCAGTGTGGTTGCGGAGGAAGTTTCTACGTCTGACCATTACAATGCCCGCGGATAAATGACCGAAGGGGAGGCAAGATGATCGTTGAACTGGCTCTGAAATCCGAACGCAAGATGGCGCGCGAGTTGATCGAGGCGAGCGGCCTGGCGTTCGAGGACAATGTCGACGTGATGTACGGCATGTACGAGAACGAGCAACTCGTGGCGACCGGCTCGCGGGCTGGAAACATCCTGAAGATGCTGGCGCTGGCCCCCGACCATCAGGGGGGCTCGGTGCTTGGCGAACTGGTCACCGAACTGGTGATGAGCGGCCAGCGCGCGGGGCATGAGTCCTTGTTTGTCTATACCAAGCCGGAATTCATCTTCTCCTTCCAGTCGCTCAATTTCACGCTGCTGGCCAGCCAGGAGAAAGTCGCCCTGCTCGAGTACGGCAAGGGGCTGAGCAAGTGGCTGGAATCGAAGAAGGATCTGGTCCGCCCGGGGCTGAACGGCGCCGTGGTGGTCAATTGCAACCCCTTCACGAACGGCCATCTGTACCTGATCGAGAGCGCCGCGCGGCGCGTCGACAATCTCTACATCTTCGTCGTCAAGGAAGACCGCTCGGTCTTTCCGTTCGACGTGCGCTACCGTCTCGTCGAGGAGGGCGTGCGTCACATCCCGAACGTCATCCAGCTCGATACCTCGCGCTACATTGTCAGCGGCGCGACCTTCCCGACCTACTTCCTGAAGAAGGACGATCCGGTCGCGCGCATCCAGATGGAGCTCGACGTCACCCTGTTCGCTTCGAAGATCGCCCCGTTCTTCGGCATCACCCGCCGCTTCGTCGGCACCGAACCGAACTGTCCGCTGACCGGCGGCTACAACCTGGCGATGCAGCGCATCCTGCCGGCGCACGGCATCGAACTGGAAATCATCGAGCGCAAGCAGGCGGAAACCGGAGTGATCAGCGCCTCCAAGGTGCGCGAACTGGTCGGCAAGGGCGATTTCGCCGGTCTCGCCGACTACGTCCCGCCGACGACGCGGGCTTTCCTCGAAAGCGACGAAGCGAAGGCGATCCGCGAGCGGCTGCAGAGCGATTTCAGGAACAAGTCGCTGAGCGGTTGCTGACCGCGTGTCATGCTGAGGCATGAGGATAACCTCGTCATTTTGGCGCACGGAATCCTGGATATTCAACGAATTGATGCCAGGTTTTTACTGGAGAGTGATCTTCTCGGTGTTTCCTTTAGGCATATTTTCATGCCCAAAGGAAATTCGTTTGTCGTAAAATTCCGGCTTTTCGTTCTCCTGCGATTCGCCGATGGCTGCTTCCGCCGACCTCGCCACGCGCTCCCCGCTCGCCGCGACGCTCTCCGACCTTTCTGCCGCCGGCGTCTCCCTCTTCACCCAGCACCAGCGTCTTCTCCGGCTCCGTTTTTCTCCTGATTCCGGCCTCACTTCCGAGAGCCTCCTCCCCCACCGCCTGCACGGCGAAGAAGGCCTCTCGCAGAACTACCGCTACACCCTCGATTGCCTCGCTCCCGACACCCGCCTCGAACTCAAGACCCTGCTCGGCCAGCCGGTCGAAATCGGCCTCCTTCTCCCCGACGGCGGCGAGCGCCTCTGCACCGGCCTCGTCACCCGCGCCGACCAGGTCGGCGCCGACGGCGGTTTCGGCCTCTTCACCCTCACCCTCGAACCCGCCCTGGCGCTCCTCGCCCACCGCCGCAACAGCCGCGTCTGGCAGGACAAGACCGTCCCCGAGATCGTCGCCGCCCTCCTGCGCGAACACCAGACCACCCACCCCGCCTTCCGCCGCAGCTTCACCTTCCGCGACGCCACCCGGCAACGCTACCCGATCCGCTCCTACTGCCTCCAGTACCGCGAAACCGACCTCGCCTTCCTCGAACGCCTCCTCGCCGAAGAAGGCATCGCCTACCGCTACATCCACGGCCCGGACCCGGAACGCTCCCTGCGCAGTGCTGACGACCGGACTGACGCCCCCGCCGACGACCGCGTCCCCGCCCACACCCTGGTCCTCTTCGACGACAACACCACCCTCCCGTTGCTCACCGCCGAACAGACGGTCGGCCGCACCGGCGCCCCCCGTCCCGCTGCCATCCGCTTCCACCGCACCGCCGGCGTCGAGACCGACGACGCCCTCGATGTCTGGCACGGCACCCGGCAGTTCCGGAGCGGCAAAAGCACGCTCCTCTCCTACGACTACAAGACTGTTGCCGCCCATGTGGGCGACGACGACTCCGCCATCGCCCAGGGCGAGGCCGGCGACCCCGCCAGTCTCGCCCTCGAAGACTACGACCCGCAGACCCTCTACTACGGCAGCGACCCGGATGAAATGGCCCGCTACGCAAACCTGCGGCAACAGGCCAAGGACCGCGCCACCAAGACCTTCACCGGCGAAGGCAGCGTCCGCCGCCTGATCGCCGGCGGCTGGTTCCCGCTCGCCGACCACCCCCTGCACGACGCCGACGGCGAAGAAGACCGCCAGTTCCTCGTCACCCGGCTGACCTTCGCCGCCACCAACAACCTCCTGCCGAAGGACGCCGACCCCTTTCCGCTGCCAGCAGACAGCTTCCTCGCCCCCGAGAAGGAAACCGCTTACGGCGCCACCCCCTACCGTGCCGCCTTCGAAGCGATCCGCCGCCCCATCCGCTTCGTGCCCGACTACAGCCGCACCGCCCATCAAAAACCCACCGCTCCCAGTGGCACCACCGCCACCGTCGTGGGGCCTGAAGGCGAAGAAATCTTCACCGACGAACACGGCCGGATCAAGCTCCAGTTCCACTGGCAACGGAAACAGGACCACCCCGACGGCGGCGCCGACCGCGACGAGCGCTCCAGTACCTGGGTGCGGGTGGCCTACCCCAGCGCCGGCGCGGCGTGGGGCACGCAGTACATCCCGCGCATCGGCCAGGAAGTCCTCGTCAGCTTCCTGGAGAACGACATCGACCGCCCGGTCGTCACCGGCGTCCTCCACAACGGCACCCACCGGCCGCCCACCTTCAGCGGCGCCGGACGCCTCCCGGCCAACAAGACCCTCTCCGGGCACAAGTCCAAGGAATACAAGGGACACGGCTGGAACGAACTGATCTTCGACGACAGTACCGGCGAACTCCGGACAAGACTCTCCAGCGAACACGGCAAGACCCAGCTCAACCAGGGCTACCTCATCCACCCGCGCACCGACGGCAAGGGCGAACCACGCGGGGAGGGGTTCGAACTGCGCACGGACGAGTCGGGGGCGCTACGCGTGGCCAAGGGGCTGCTGCTCAGCGCCTGGGAACGGCTCAAGGCAAGCGGCGGCCAGCTCGACCGCGACGAAGCCTTGGCGCTGATGGGCGACAGCCTGAAACTCTTCGAGCAGTTCGGCGACTACGCCGCCCGGCATCAGGGGCAGGAAACCGACGTGCGGCCGCAGCGCGAACTCCGCGACGCCCTCCAGCGCTGGGAGAACGGCAGCAACACTGCCCAAAGCGGCGCCGGCGGCACAGAAGGCGGTTCGCCGGCCATCCTGGCTAGCGCCCCCGACGGCATCGCGCTCAACACGCCCAAGACCCTGGCCAGTTACGCCGGTGAAAACGCCGACACGGTGGCCCAGCAGCACGTCCAACAGACCGCCGGTCAACGCTACACCCTCAACGCCGGTACCGGCATCGGCCTCTTCGCCCACGATGGCGGACTGCGCGCCATCGCCCACCACGGCGAACTGCTCTGCCAGAGCCAGCACGGCAACACGCGCATCAACGCCTCCGAGAACATTTACGCCACCGCCAGCCACGGAAGCATCCACCTGATGGCCGGCAAGGAGATCACTCTCGGCGTCGAGGGCGGCGCCGCCATCCGGATCTACGGCGACAGGATCGACTTCCTGTGCCCTGGGACCCTGCGCTACAAGGCGGCCACGCATCTGATGCAAGGCCCCGGCAGCCTCGCTACCGACCTGCCGGCGTTCAGCGATGAAGGGCTCGGGCGGCGCTTCCGGCTATTGCGCCCGACCGACGGCCAGCCGGTGGAGGACACTCCGTATCGCATCGACCTCTCCGACGGCACGGTGCGCGAAGGCAGGACCAATGCCAACGGCGAAACCGACCTCCTCGAAGACGAACGTTTCAAGATCGCCCGCGTCCGCTTCGGCGACGAGATTCGCTGAACGCACGCTGAACCTCTTCCGACGACTCCACCTCCATGTCGATCCCTCCTTCCCCTTCTTCCGACACGTTCCACGGCTGCATTGCCGAAGGCAACGCCCTGTTGCTGCCCGACAAAAGCGACCGCAACGTACTGCAAAAACTGCCTTTACCCGGCGTCGTCATCTTCGTGCACGGTGTCAACTCCGAAGGCGAGTGGTTTGAGGCCACCGAGCGCGGCCTGTGCGCCGGGCTCAACGCCCGCCTCGCCCGGAAAAAGGAGCAGCTCGCCTACCCCGGCCCGACCGGCGGCGAACTCACGCCCAACGACTATCTGGCGGAACTCGACGACGAGGGGTTTCTGAGTCGGAACCGCGATGCGAATACGTTCGTCACCGACCGCCCGGCCTGGTCGCCGGTGCTCCGCTTCCGCTGGGGCTACAAGGCGGACCCCGAGACGGCGCAGACCGTCGGGCGCGACATCTGGCTCAACGAGAGCGACTACTGGGGCGGCGGCCCGTTCGCCAACGGCTGTTCGGCGCTGCCCGACCTGTGGGGCGAGGGCGTCGATCCGAATCTCTTCCTGTGGTACTCCGCGCAGGACATAAACCCCGAGCCGGGGCGTGAAGTCTATGCCTGCCCGCCGCGCCACTACTATGCCCTGGCCGCCTGGCGCCTCGCGGAACTCGTGGCCCTGATCCGGAAGAAACAGGCCGACCTGCCGATCACGATCGTCTGCCACAGCCAGGGCAACATGATCGGCCTGGCGGCGGCCTTCTACGGCGACAAGATCGGCAACGTCACCGATCCCCGCGGCAAGAGCGCCCCGGCCATCGCGGACGCCTACGTGCTGGCCAACGCGCCCTACAGCCTGGTCGAAAAACTCGGCTCCGACAATCTCAGCCAGTCGGGCAACGTCAATGCCGCGGGCGAACGGGGGCGGGTGACCGGGCCGGCCCGGTTCGCCACGCTGGCCAACTTCGTCAAGCTGATCGCCGCCCGGCGCGGTACCGACCAGGACCTGGCCACCGTCGCACGCCTGAGCGAGAACCGCTGCCCGCGCGACGGATCAACGGGCTACGACGTCGAGGACGACCGCGGCCGTTACGCCCGCCACGGGCGCATCACCGTCTATTGCAATCCGCACGACCGGGTGATTTCCACGCTCACCGTGCAGGGCATCGGCTGGCGCGGCATCGGCATCAATGAACTGCCCCGCGTTGACTCCACCGGCGCGCTGGTCCAGCGCGTGTGGGCCGAGGGTCTGCCGGTAGGCACGAAGGGCGAATTCGCCTATCACCGCGGCGACCGCTTCTGGAACCCGCCGTCGCGCCAGGCCTCCTACAGCCTGGTGCGGGCCTGGAACGCCGCGCCGGATTCGGCCCGCCGGCTGATGTCGCTGGTCACCACCCCGATCAGCTGGCTGGCGATCAAGATCGTCGGCATCCTCGGCGGCGCGGCCATCAACGCCGATCCGCCCACGGGCTGGAAAGTGCCGGTCAACGCCCCGGCGCTGCCGGAGACCCATCTGCCGCACGCCGCACGCCTGGGCGTCGCCAGCCTGAAGTTCGACCAGGGCCTCGATCCGGATACCGATCGTCTGCGCGCGCGGGATGATACGGCTGCGTCCGGGAAAGACGCCGACGCCACCCTCGCCGACGACCCGTACGCCGGCCTGCGCCGGACGAGCCGCCCGGACACCGACGCGCGCGACGCCGAAGCCCGGCGCGCCGACGAAGCGCAACTCAAGTACGAGCACCGCGCCCGCCTGCGCATGCACGACCGCCGCCGCGACGACCGGGGCGAGCGGGGCGAAGCCGGCAACGCCGGCCGCCCCGGCCCCGACGGAACCGCCCGCGCCTGGTCACCCTGGGCCCGCGACAAGGTCTCCTCTTTTCTCAAGGAGAGCGTCGACCAGCACGCCACCGACCACAGCACGATCATGTGCTGCGCCCTCAATGCCGAAAAGGTGCTCGCCTACGACATCCCGGTCGGGGCGTCCTTCCTCACCAATGAGGACTGGAATGAACTGCGCGTGGCGGCGGACTGGCAGTTGTGGAAAGGTTTGAAAAAGGGCCACCCCCACATCAAATGGGGGCAGTACTTCAAAACCGGCGTGTGGGGAGAAAAAAACCAACCTCTGCACGAGCACAAGGATTTCAACGCCCGCGAATACCCTGAAGCGATGCCGCCCGGCATCGTCGACGAGCGCATGATCGCGCCCCGCCCCGGAGAAGAATTCCCATGACCGCCGCCGATCTATCCGCGCCGCCCGCCGCCCGGCCGCGCTCCCGCCTGCGCCGGGCACTCATCGCCATGGCTGTCATTGTCGGCCTCACTCTGCTGTGGGCGGTCGCTGCCCTTGCCTATACGATCTGGCTGCGCGCCCAGGGCGCCCTGCCGCCGCTCTCCCAACTCTCTTTCGAGGACCTCTGGATGACCCGCCTGCGCCTGCCCACCGCCCTGTACCTCCTCGCCATCGTCGCCCCGTTCCTGATTGGCTGCGCCCACCACTTCAACGACCGCGCGGACGCCCGCCGCGCGGCCGCCGAGCAGGCACGCGTCGAACAGCAGGCCGCCGACACCGAAGCCGCCCGCCAGACCGCCGCGCAAACCAAACACCGCTTCGCCGCCCAGGTCGTCGGCCTGCAGTGGCTCAATCCTTTGGTGTGGAAGGACTACCCGACCGAATGGAACCTCCTCTGGACCCTCGGTCTCGCCAAAGCCAATCCGGATGACTCTCAGGTGAAGAAGAAGCCCGAGAAATACGCCACCGTCCAGCCTGTGGCGATGATCGCGTACAACATGTCTGGCAAGCAATCCTTCGACGGGTACTGCGAAACCTATATTGACACTCTGCTCGAAAAACTCTCCCCCCCTTATCTCACCAACAAACACTATTTCTATTCGGTGGCCAAGGATCGTTCGCCGTGGCGCGAGGTGGCCGGCCAGCGTATCGAGCTGGTCCTGCCGCCGTCGCTGTCGCCGGCCGAGAACGCCGCGTTCGTGCGTAAGGAGATGACCTCCTACTTCGGCCTGTACAGCCCCCGGCTTTCCACCACCCAGGCGCCGCCCTCCGTGCGCGTGCATTCGGGCGGCCCGGAGGCGGGGCTCTCTGCGTTGTCCGCCGCGCTTGATTACCTTGAAGAGAACCCGGAACGCACAGTGTGGGTGATGGCCTTCGATGCGCCGTCCTTCCCCAAGGATGCGCAGTTGAACGAGACCGGTGTACTACTGGTGCTGGCTCATCCGGATTACGCCACGGGCCGCGAGCCGCTGGCGTTCGTGCATCGCGAGAGCCGCGTGCCGGTCGCGCCGGGGAGCGGCACGCCGGCGCCGCGCGTCGCGGCCGCGTGGCAGGGCGCGTTCGCCGACGCCGCGGAACGCGGCAACCTGTCCGCCGACCAGATCGGCTACGTGATCCACGACGCCGGACAAGGCTCGGAGGCCGCCTCCGGGCGTATCGGCGCGCTGGCGCAGGCGATGACCGAGAGCTTGCCAAACCTCGATTTCCTGAAACAAGGCTTCAATACGGGCACCGTCCTCGGCGAGCTGAACGCCGGCTCGGTGCCGACAAGCCTGGTGCTCGGCATCGCCTACGCCCATCACAGGAACACCCCGGTACTGGTCGCCGCCACTCACGAGACGGATAGCGCCAGGTCGCCCACGGCCTCGGCCATCCTCATCCGCCCGCCGGCCCATCCGACGCCGTTCGATCCAAAGAAGAACTGGTTCCGCGCCCGCGGCGAAGCCACCGCACATCTGCCCTGGTGGAGCCGCCGGCATGACGCCCCTGCCGACCGCATGCAGGGGTGGTCGGATTGAGGTGAGCGAGGATGTTCCAGAGGTGCGACTGCCATAGCGCCCGACGGACGAGAGGCATCTTTTGCACACGAACCGGATCTCCTGGCAGTGCAGAAGTACTTGAGAACTTCTACTAGCCGGGTGATGAATGTCGGATTTCGCCGAAATCCTCGCTCACTTTCTCCTCGACGAAAACCAAATCCGACATTGCCGGTCAAATTCCCACTGATCGACGTCCACGAGGAGGCATGTCATGAATCCGATGATGTTTCCGAGAATGTTGACATCGCACGGGGAAGGTTGGGACTGGCTGAAACGCATTCACCCGTCGGTCGCCAAACTTTACTTCCTCTACGTCATTCCGATGTCGCTGATTCCGCCCGCCATGCTGCTGTATGCCTGGCGCACCTACGGCGGCCCGCCACTGCCGGAAATCACGCTTGGCGAGGCTTGGTTCTTGGCGGTCGTATTCTTCACCGCGGAACTTGTGATGGTGCCGATCATGGGGCGTGTCCTGCAGATGATCGGCCAGGTTGTCGATGCATCACCCTCCTATCAGGACGCCTTTACCCTGGCGGCGGTGGTTCCCACGCCACTGTGGCTGGCACCGCTGGCCCTGTTTGTCCCGAGCCTGGTATTCAACATCCTGATGATGCTCCTCGCCCTTGCCTGCGCGGCAGTGCTGATCTTCCAGGGCGTCGACCGCACCTACGACCTGAATGACGAAGGTCATTCACTCCTGCTCGGAGGAAGCGTCTTCGCTGCAGGCCTCGTTGCCTGGGTCATCATGCTGGTGCTCGCATTCGTCACCTGGGGAACGGTTCTCGCCTGATCGCCGCACAACTTGGAACGGCCGGTGCCACGCGCGCTCGCCGTTCAATTTTTCGTCGGAACGATACGAAACGGCCTCGGTCTTAAAGGCGTGAGGAGGTTAACGCCAATGCGTTCGGCAGCGCCGGACCGAAGCGCCAACCGTCCCCCGCCAACCATGAAAGAGGCGAGGCAGGTCCATGGCAAATCCGACATCAAGCCTCGATGAGCTGATCGGCCGGGAGTATCGGCAAGGGTTCTACACCCCGCTGGAAACCGACACGGTGCCGCGTGGCCTCAGCGAAGACGTCATCCGACTGATTTCTGCGAAGAAGAACGAGCCGGCGTTCATGCTCGAATGGCGCTTGGCAGCCTACCGGCACTGGCTGACGATGTGCGAGCCGACGTGGTCGACCGTCATCCATCCGCCGATCGACTATCAGGACATTTCCTACTACTCGGCACCAAAATCGCAGCAGGACGGACCGCGCAGCCTGGCCGAGGTTGATCCGGAATTGCTGCGCACCTACGAAAAGCTCGGCGTGCCACTCGCCGAACGCGAACTGCTGGCCGGCGTGGCCGTCGATGCGGTGTTCGACAGTGTCTCGGTGGCGACGACCTTCAAGACCAAGCTGGCGGAAATGGGCATCATCTTCTGTTCCTTCTCCGACGCCGTGCGCGAGCACCCGGACCTGGTGCGTCAGTACCTCGGCTCAGTCGTGCCGTACACCGACAATTTCTTCGCCACCCTCAACTCGGCGGTGTTCTCCGATGGTTCGTTCTGCTACATCCCGCCGGGCGTGCGCTGCCCGATGGAGCTGTCCACCTATTTCCGCATCAACGCCATGAAGACCGGGCAGTTCGAGCGGACGCTGATCATCGCCGACAAGGGCGCCTACGTGAGCTACCTCGAAGGCTGTACGGCGCCGATGCGCGACGAGAACCAGCTGCACGCGGCGGTCGTCGAACTGGTCGCCCTCGAGGATGCGCAGATTCGCTACGCCACGGTGCAGAACTGGTACCCCGGCGACAGGGACGGAAAGGGCGGCATCTACAACTTCGTCACCAAGCGCGGCGACTGCCGCGGCGCCAACTCGAAGATCTCCTGGACGCAGGTCGAGACCGGTTCGGCGATCACCTGGAAGTACCCGAGCGTGATCCTGCAGGGCGACAACGCGATCGGCGAATTCCACTCGGTGGCGCTGACCAACCATTACCAGCAGGCCGACACCGGCACCAAGATGATCCATATCGGCCGCAACACGAAGAGCACCATCGTTTCCAAGGGCATCTCCGCCGGCCACGGCCGCAACGCCTACCGGGGACTGGTAAAGGTGGCGAAGAGCGCGGTCGGTGCGCGCAATTATTCGCAGTGCGATTCGCTGCTGCTGGGCGACCGGTGCGCGGCGCATACCTTCCCCTATATCGAAGTCAAGAATCCGACGGCGCAGGTGGGACACGAAGCCTCGACCTCGCGCATCGGCGAGGAACAGTTGTTCTACTGCCAGAGCCGTGGCATCTCCGCCGAGGATGCTGTAGCGATGATCGTGAACGGCTTCTGCAAGGAAGTCTTCAAGGAACTGCCGATGGAATTCGCGGTGGAAGCGCAGAAACTGCTGGGGATCAGCCTGGAAGGCAGCGTAGGGTAGGAGGAAGGAAGGCAAAGGCCATGCTCGAAATCCGCAACCTGCACGTCAGCGTCGACGACAAGCCGATCCTGCACGGCCTCGATCTTGCCGTGCAAGCCGGCGAAGTACATGCGGTGATGGGCCCGAACGGCTCCGGCAAGAGCACGCTAGCGCAGGTGCTGGCCGGCCGCGATAGTTTCACCGTGACCCGGGGCGAAGTCCGCTATCTCGGCCGCGACCTGCTCGCCCTGCCGCCCGAGGAGCGCGCACGCGAAGGCATCTTCCTCGCCTTCCAGTACCCGGTGGAAATTCCTGGCGTCGCCAACATCTACCTGCTCAAGTCGGCGCTCAACGCACTGCGCAAGCATCGCGGCGAAGCGGAACTCGACGCGATGGATTTCCTCGCGCTGGTACGCGACCGGCTGAAGCTGATGGGCATGGACGAGGCGCTGCTCTACCGCCCGGTGAACCAGGGCTTCTCCGGCGGCGAAAAGAAACGCAACGAAATCCTGCAGATGGCGCTGCTCGAACCGAAGCTGGCGATCCTCGACGAGACCGACTCGGGCCTCGACATCGACGCGCTGAAGATCGTCGCCGACGGCATCGAGTCGATGCGCAGCCCGCAGCGCGCCATCATCCTGGTCACGCATTACCAGCGACTGCTCGACTACGTGGTGCCGGACCGGGTGCATGTGCTGTCGCATGGGCGCATCGCGCTGTCCGGCGGACCGGAACTGGCGCAGGAACTGGAACGGCGCGGTTACGCCTGGGTGGACGAAATGCAAATCGCGGCACCCGGCCCTGGCACTACGGGAGAGACAGCTTCATGAACGCCCCCCTGTCCGCGACACGTCGGGATGCCTGCCACCACTATCTCGACGAGTTCAGGCGCATCCGCGATACCCTGCCCGGCCGACAGCGGCCGTGGCTCGCTCACCTGCGCGACCAGGCGATGCAACGCTTCATGGAAATGGGGTTCCCGACGCTGCGTAGCGAAGACTGGAAGTACACCAGCGTGGCGCCCATCGAGAACGGTCTGTTCACTCTGGCGGCTTGCACCACGGCAATGATCGACAGGTCGGCCATCGGGGCGCTGGCGCTGCCCGGCGCCCATCTCGTTGTCTTCGTCGATGGCCGCCACGTCCCCGACCCCTCGCGCACCGACGCGCTGCCGGACGGCGCAACCCTCACCAGCCTGGCCGTCCTGCTGGAACGGAACCCGCGCGGGCTGGCCGCACAGCTTGGCCACGTGGACGACTACCCGTCCGCCTTCGCCGCGCTCAATGCGGCCTGCATGACCGATGGCGTCTGCGTGCATCTGGCACGAGGAACCCGCCTGGATGCGCCGATCCACCTGCTGTTCGTCACCACCAGCGACAAACTCGCCGTTCACACCCGCAACCTGATCGTCGCCGAGCCCGACAGCTGCGCCACCATCGTCGAACACCACGTGGGGACGGGAACAACCTCCTGCTTCACCAATACGGTGACGGACATCGCGCTCGCCGAGCGAGCCCGGATTGTGCACCACAAGCTGCAGCAGGAAAACGCCAGGTCCTGCCACGTTGCCGCGATCAATGCCCAACTGGCGGCGGAAAGCCGTTTCGCCTCGACCTCGTTCGCCCTCGGCGCAGCGCTGGCGCGCGCCGACATCCGCGTCGCGCTCGACGGCGCCGGCGCCGAATGCACGCTTGACGGCCTGTACCTGCCCGACGGACGCCGCCACATCGACCACCACACGCGCATCGACCACAACCAGCCTCGCTGCACCAGCCGCGAGCTGTACAAGGGCGTGCTGGACGGCGCCGGACGCGGCGTGTTCAACGGCCGGCTGGTCGTCCATCCCGGCGCGCAGAAGAGCGACGCCGCGCAGACCAACCGCAACCTGCTGCTCTCGGAACTCGCCGAGATCGACACCAAGCCGCAGCTCGAGATCTGGGCCGACGACGTCAAATGCAGCCACGCCGCAACGGTCGGCCAGCTCGACGCCGAGCAGGTCTTCTACCTGCGCTCGCGCGGCCTGGACGACGCAACGGCACGCGCGCTGCTGACCTACGCCTTCGCCGCCGAGATGATCCAGCGCGTCGAACTGCCGTCCTTGCGCCAACACCTCGACGGCCTGATTCGCACGCGTCTGCCGCAATCGCTGGAGGCCTTGCCGTGAAGAACGAATCGCCAACCTTCGACGTGATGCGCCTGCGCGGCGACTTTCCGATCCTCGAACGCCGCGTGCATGGCAAGCCGCTGGTCTATCTCGACAACGCTGCCACCAGCCAGAAGCCGCGCTGCGTGATCGAGCGCGAGGCGCGCTACTACGCCGAGACCAACGCCAACGTGCATCGCGGCATCCACGCCCTGAGCCAGGAGGCGACGGACGCCTACGAAGGCGCCCGAGACGAAGTTCAGCGCTTCGTCAATGCGGCGAAACGCGAGGAAATCGTCTTCGTGCGCGGCACCACCGAGGCCATCAACCTCGTCGCCGCCAGCTTCGGCCAGCGCCTCAAGCCCGGCGACGAAATCCTCATCACCGGCATGGAGCATCACTCCAACATCGTGCCCTGGCAACTGCTCTGCGAACGCAGCGGCGCGGTCCTGCGCATCGCCTCGATCACCGACGCCGGCGAACTTAACCTGGAATCGTTCGAACGCCGCCTCGGCCCGCACACCCGGATCGTGGCCATCACCCACGTTTCCAACGCCCTCGGCACGATCAATCCGGTGCGCGAAATGATCACCCTCGCCCACGCGCACGGCGCCGTGGCGCTGGTCGACGGTGCGCAAGCGGCGCCGCACCTGCCGGTCGACGTGCAGGCGCTCGACTGCGACTTCTATGCCTTCTCCGGACACAAGCTCTATGGGCCGACCGGCATCGGCGTGCTCTACGGCAAGGCGGCACTGCTCGAATCGATGCCGCCCTGGCAAGGCGGTGGCGACATGATCCGGCAGGTGACCTTCGCCAGGAGCACGTGGAACGACCTGCCGTACAAGTTCGAGGCCGGAACACCAAATATCGCCGGCGCCATCGGGCTCGGTGCGGCCATCAACTACGTTGCCGGAATCGGGCTGGACGCCATCGCCGCGCACGAGCACGCCCTGCTCCAGCATGCCACGGCACTCGCGCCAGAGGTTCCCGGTCTGCGCCTGATCGGCACGGCACCTGAGAAATCCGGCATCCTGTCCTTTGTCCTCGACGACGTGCATGCCCACGACGTCGGCACCATTCTCGACCACGAAGGCGTCGCTGTGCGCACCGGCCATCACTGCGCGATGCCGGTCATGGAACGCTTCGGCGTGCCGGCCACGGTTCGTGCTTCGTTTGCCCTTTACAACACGGCCGCCGAGGTGGATGCCCTGTTCGCCGCGCTGGTCAAGGTCCGGGAGGTATTCGGGCGATGAGCGACCTGCGCGACCTCTACCAGGAGGTGATCATCGACCACGGCCGCCGGCCGCGCAATTTCGGCCCGCTGCCCGGCCACAACCACCACGCCGAGGGTTTCAACCCGTTGTGCGGAGACAGGCTGACGCTATACCTCAAGGTCGCCGACGGCGTCATCGAGGACGTCCGCTTCGAAGGTGCCGGCTGCGCGATATCGACCGCCTCCGCCTCCCTGATGTGTGAAGTGCTGAAAGGCAAGAGCGAAGCGCAGGCCGAGGCATTGTTCGCCGGTTTCCACGCATTGCTGACCGATGCCGACGAACAACGGGCGATGGCGAGTGCCGAAGCGCTCGGCAAGCTGCAGGTGCTGGCCGGCGTACGGGAGTTCCCCGCGCGCATCAAGTGCGCCACGCTGCCTTGGCACACCCTGCGCGCGGCGCTCCACGACCAGGCCACGCCGGCGACAACGGAGTAGCGCATGGACACTTTGGAACCGGCAGGGAACGAACCTGCGCAAGAAACGATCGAATCCCGCGTGATCGCCGAACTACGCAACGTTTACGACCCGGAGATCCCGGTAAATATCTACGACCTCGGATTGATCTACGGGCTGGAGGCGGACGAAGCAACGGGCGTGGTTCACGTTCGCATGACCTTGACCGCGCCGGCCTGCCCCGTTGCGGAGAGTCTGCCGGAAACCGTGGAGTACGTGGTCCGGCAGGTGGAAGGCGTCAGCGACGCCGAGGTGGAACTGGTTTGGGACCCGCCGTGGTCGCAGGAACGCATGAGCGAAGCGGCACGACTGCAGTTGGGAATGCTCTGAAGCGATGCAAACAGATTCCTCCCCCTCCAAGGGGAGGGAGAAACGCAAGGGGACTCGCCATGGACGACTGGACCGACGTTGCCGCAAGCACCGACTTCCCGCCGGGAACGCGGCGCGCGATTGACGCCGGCGGCACCCGGATCGCCGTATTCAACGTCGATGGCGAGTACTACGCGATCGAGGATCTGTGTTCCCACGAAGCCGAGACGCTCTCCGATGGAACGGTCAACGGCCTCGAAATCACCTGCCCGGCACACCAGGCGCGGTTTTCCCTGGTCGATGGCGCGGCATTGTCCGCACCGGCCTATGAGCCGATCGCGACCTTCCCGGTACGCATCGTGGACGGCAGGGTGCAGGTCCGCGACGACCGTTTCGACGACAACTGATTCATTCCACGAAGGAGAACAAGCATGGCGAAGATACTGGTGCTCTACTACAGCATGTACGGCCACATCGAAACGCTCGCCAACGCCGTGGCGGACGGCGCGCGCGGGATTGCAGGCAGTTCGGTCGACATCAAGCGTGTCCCGGAACTGATGACCGAGGACGTCGCGCGCCGGGTCGGCGCAAAGATCGACCAGGCAGCGCCGGTTGCCACGGTGGATGACCTCGCCGGCTACGACGCGATCATCTTCGGCACGCCGACGCGCTTCGGCAACATGTGCGCGCAGATGCGCAATTTCCTGGACCAGACGGGGCGGCTCTGGATGGCTGGCGGGCTGATAGGCAAGATCGGCAGCGTGTTCACCTCCACCGGAACCCAGCACGGCGGGCAGGAGACCACGATCACCTCGTTCCACAATACCCTGCTGCACCACGGGATGATCATCGTCGGTGTGCCCTACTCCTGCCAGGAGCTGACCAACATGAGCGAAATTACCGGCGGCTCGCCGTACGGAGCCGGCACGCTGGCCGGCGGTGACGGAAAACGACAGCCAAGCGAAAACGAACTCGCCATCGCCCGCTTCCAGGGCGCCCACGTTGCCAGGATCGCGCTGAAGTTGGCGGCTTGACTGACACCGGTTGCGATGAGTCGCTCCTTGAAGGCCCTTCTCTTTCCGAGATCCCCGTTGCTGGCAGGTGCCGACGGCGAGCAGAAGCGCGCCGAAATCCTCCGCTACTTCCACGCCACCTTCGACCGCTACGAGCAGCTGTTCGAGGTGCTGACCTGCGACGAGGCGTACTACCGCAAGCCAATCTCGCTGCGCCATCCGCTGATCTTCTACCTCGGCCACACGGCGACCTTCTTCATCAACAAGCTGGTCCTGGCCGGCGTGATGGACCAGCGCATCAACCCGGCCTTCGAGTCGATGTTCGCCATCGGCGTCGACGAGATGAGCTGGGACGACCTCAACGACGCGCGCTACGACTGGCCCGCCGTCGAGGCCGTGAAGGCCTACCGCCATGCGGTGCGCGAGATGGTCGACCGGGCGATCCGCACGCAGCCGCTGTCGCTGCCGATCGGCTGGGACAGCCCGTGGTGGATCATCGTGATGGGCATCGAGCATGAGCGCATCCACCTCGAAACCTCGTCAGTGCTGATCCGCCAGCACGCCTTGAAATACGTGAAGCCGCATCCGGCGTGGGAACCTTGCCGCAAGACTGGCCCGGCGCCCGAAAACGAACTCGTCGCCGTGCCGGCGTCGGACGTTCACCTCGGCCGCGACATCGACGCCCCGATCGTCTATGGCTGGGACAACGAATTCGGCCGCCATGACGCCCGCGTCGAGGCCTTCCAGGCTAGCCGCTACCTTGTCTCCAACCGCGAATTCCTGGCCTTCGTCGAGGCCGGCGGCTACGGGGACGACGCGCTGTGGCAGGAGGAAGGCCTGGCCTGGCGGAACTTCACGCAGGCCGGACATCCGACCTTCTGGGTCCGCGACGGCGATGAATGGCGCCTGCGCTTGATGCTCGAAGAAGTGCCGATGCCGTGGGACTGGCCGGCGGAAACCAACTACCACGAGGCCAAGGCGTTCTGCCAGTGGAAGGCGCGCGAAAGCGGCCTGCCGGTGCGCCTGCCGACCGAGGACGAGTGGCAGGCGCTGTGCCGCTACGCGGGCGCCGACGGACTTCCTGACGAACGCGTCGCCGCGGCCAACCTGCAGCTCGACCACTACGCCTCGTCCTGCCCGGTCACCGAATTCGCGCACGGACCGTTCTTCGACGTGATCGGCAACGTCTGGCAGTGGATGGAGACGCCGACCTACCCCTTCGACGGCTTCCGTACGCACCCGATCTACGACGATTTCACGGTGCCGACCTTCGACGACCGGCACAACCTGATCAAGGGCGGCTCGTGGATTTCCTGCGGCAACGAGGCGATCACTGCCTCACGCTACGCCTTCCGCCGCCACTTCTTCCAGCACGCCGGGCTGCGCTACGTCGTTGCCGACGCGCCGGCGCGCATGCAGACCTCGCATTACGAGACCGACCGGCTGGTTTCCGACTACGCCGAGTTCCACTACGGCGACGAATACCTCGGCGTACCCAACTTCCCGCGCGCATTGGCCCGCCTCGCCATCGAGGCGATGGGCGACCGCCCGGCACGCAAGGCGCTGGACGTCGGCTGCGCCGCCGGCCGCGGCACCTTCGAGCTGGCAAGGCACTTCGAGCACGTCACCGGCATCGACTTCTCGACCAGCTTCATCCGCCTGGGCTTCGAGTTGATCGAACGCGGGCGGCTACGCTACACGCTCGTCGAGGAAGGCGAACTGCTCGCATGGAAGGAACACAGCCTCGCCGAGTTCGGGCTGGACGCCGTCGCGGACCGGGTCGAATTCTTCCAGGGCGACGCCTGCAACCTCAAGCCGGTGTTCGCCGGCTACGACCTGATCCTCGCCGCCAACCTGATCGACCGCCTGTACAGCCCGGCCAGGTTCCTCGAAGCAGTGCATGAGCGGCTGAACCCCGGCGGCCTGTTGTTGATTGCCTCGCCCTACACCTGGCTGCCCGAACACACCAAACGCGAGGACTGGCTCGGCGGCTTCAAGAAGGATGGCGAGAACTTCACCACGCTCGACGGCCTGAAGGCCATTCTCGGCAAGCATTTCCGGCTGGCACGAGAACCGCAGTCGGTTCCCTTCGTCATCCGCGAGACCCGGCGCAAGTTCCAGCATGTGCTCTCGGAGGTCACCCTCTGGGAGCGCATTTGACGACCCCATGAAAGGAGGTCAACCATGAACCCACTCGGTTTCCAAAGACTCAAGGTGGTGTCTTTGGCAGTGGACGACCTTGCGCGAGCCAGGCGGTTCTACGGCGAAACGCTCGGGCTGGAACCCGCCTTCGAAGGAGAACGCCAGGTCGGCTTCCTGTTCGCCAACGTCATCGTGATGCTCAAGCCGACGGATTCCGGCTGGTATGCCCGGCCGAGCGCCCAACTCAATCCGCGCATCACCTTCGCCAGCAACGACGCTCCGCAAACGGAAAAGGCGTTGCGCGAGCGCGAAGTAACGATCAGCGATCCGGTCCAGGCCTACCCCGAAGAAGGCTTCTACGTCGGCAGCTTTCTCGACAGCGAGGGCAACAAGCTCTGGTTCTGTTCACCGCTTCCCGAGCGGCTGGTGCCGGAAGAGGTTGTGGTTGCCATCGAGGCTGTGGACACCGAACAAGTCCCTTTGCCGGCCCTGTAGCCGGCGGACAGGCACCTTGCCTATGGCGATGAACTTTCCACCGGAAAACGGTCAGAGTCGGTAAGCCTGTCGCAGGCTTTTTTCCGGCAGTTACCCCCACGTTACGTTGCGACTGGGAGGAAACACATTGGATACGCCGAGTTCTCCCGGCCGGCGGGCCGGCCCATTCTTCCGTGCAAGCATGGTTCTGCCGATTGTTTCGTCGGTCCTCTCCGCCGCGCCGGTCCGCGCCGAACTCGCCATTAACCTCCCCCCGCCGGCCTCCCTCGTCGCGCGGGACATCCACGACCTGCATTCATTGATCCTGTGGATCATTCTGAGCATTGTTATCGTCGTATTCGTGCCGATGGGCATCGCCCTGATTCGCCACCGCAAGTCGCTCGGGCACCCGCCGGCGAGGTTCCACGACAACCGGACGCTGGAGATTGCCTGGACCGCCGTGCCGACGCTGATCCTGATCGCCATGGCCTGGCCGGCGACGCGTCTGGTCGTGGCGATGAAGGATGCGGCCAGGGAAGACTTGACAATCAAGGTCACCGGCCACCAGTGGAAATGGGAGTACGAGTATTTCGGCGAAGGCGTCCGCTTCATGAGCAACACCTCGACGCCGCGCGAGCAGATCGAGGGAACGCAGCCCAAGGGCGAGCATTATCTGCTGGAAGTCGACCGTCCGCTGGTCGTGCCTGCCGGGAAGAAGATCCGCCTTGTCACGACGGCCAGCGACGTCATCCATTCGTGGGCCGTTCCGGCATTGGGGATCAAGCAGGACGCCATTCCCGGCTTCATCCGCGAGACCTGGTTCCGGGCCGAGACGCCGGGCACCTACCGCGGGCAATGCACGGAATTGTGCGGTGTCGGACACGGCTTCATGCCGGTGGTGGTCAACGTGGTCACCGATACGCAGTTCGCGTCCTGGATGCAGGAGCAGAAAGAGCTCGCGGCGGCGGCCGCGGCAAACGCCGCGAAGACGTATGCGCTGGACGATCTCAAGGTTATGGGTGAGAAGGTCTATGCCGCCAACTGCCTGGTCTGCCACCAGGCCAACGGGATGGGCATCCCCAACGTATTTCCGGCGCTGGCCGGGTCGAAGCTGGCCACCGGCGACAAGGCAGCGCACATCGATATCGTGCTGAACGGCAAGATCAACACGGCGATGGCCGCCTTTGGCAAGCAGCTGTCCGATCTCGACCTGGCGGCCGTCATCACCTACGAACGCAACACCTGGGGCAACCGGACCGGTGACGCCGTACAGCCGGCCGACGTCGCGGCGCGGCGCAAGTAATCAGGAGTCAGGCATGAACACTACGGCGATCTCCGACACCGCATCCCACCATGACGAACACGACGCCCCGACCGGCATCGCGCGCTGGCTGGCCAGCACCAACCACAAGGACATCGGCACGCTGTACCTGTGGTTCAGCCTGTTCATGTTCTTCTTCGCCGGCGCACTGGCGATGCTGGTCCGCGCCGAACTGTTCCAGCCCGGCCTGCAGTTGTTCCAGCCCGAGGTATTCAACCAGCTGACGACGATGCATGGCCTGATAATGATCTTCGGGGCGATCATGCCGGCGCTGGTCGGCTTCGCCAACTGGCAGATTCCGTTGATGATCGGTGCCCCGGACATGGCCTTCCCGCGCCTCAACAACTGGAGCTTCTGGCTGCTGCCGGCTGCTGGCATCCTGCTCATCGCCACCTTCTTCGTCCCCGGCGGCGCGATCTCGGGCGGCTGGACGATGTATCCGCCGCTCTACATCCAGGGCGGCATGGCCTATGACATAACGATCCTGGCCATCCACATCCTGGGTATCTCCTCGATCATGGGGGCGATCAACATCATCACCACGATCCTCAACATGCGCGCGCCGGGGATGACACTGATGAAGATGCCGCTGTTCGTGTGGACCTGGCTGATCACGGCATTCCTGCTCGTGGCGGTGATGCCCGTGCTGGCCGCCGCGATCACCATGCTGCTCACCGACCGGCATTTCGGCACGCATTTCTTCAACGCCGCGGGCGGCGGCGACCCGGTGATGTTCCAGCACATCTTCTGGTTCTTCGGCCATCCCGAGGTGTACATCATGATCCTGCCGGCCTTCGGCATCATCTCGACGACCATCCCGGCGTTCGCCAGGAAGCCGCTGTTCGGCTATGCGTCTATGGTCTATGCCGTGGCCTCGATCGCCTTCCTGTCGTTCATCGTCTGGGCGCACCACATGTTCACCACCGGCATGCCGGTCGGCGGGCAACTCTTCTTCATGTACACGACGATGCTCATCGCCATTCCCACCGGGGTGAAGGTCTTCAACTGGGTAGCCACGCTGTGGCGCGGATCGATCACCTTCGAGACGCCGATGCTGTTCTCGATCGCCTTCGTCTGCCTGTTCACCATCGGCGGCTTCAGCGGCCTGGTGCTGGCCCTGGTACCGGTCGACATCCAGTTGCAGGATACCTATTACGTCGTCGCCCACTTTCATTACGTGCTCTTCTCGGGATCGGCAATGGCCATCATGGCCGGCGTGTATTACTGGCTTCCGAAGTGGAGCGGGCGCATGTACAACGAAACGCTCGGCAAGCTGCATTTCTGGCTGACCGCGATCGCCTTCAACATCACATTCTTCCCGATGCACTTCCTCGGTCTCGCCGGCATGCCGCGGCGCATTCCCGACTACGCGCTGCAGTTCGCCGACTTCAACATGATTTCCAGCATCGGCGGCTTCATGCTCGGCGTCAGCCAGCTGCTGTTCCTGTACAACGTCGTCCAGTGCATCCGGCGCGGCGCGCCGGCCGCCGACAAGCCGTGGGAAGGCGCCGACACGCTGGAATGGACGCTCAGCTCGCCGCCGCCGTACCACTCCTTCATCACGCCGCCGATGGTGAAGTAACCAGGGAGGGGCCGTCATGCATGCGCACTCCGATCCGCACTTGCCCCCGGACGCCTATTACGTCCCGGCCTCGTCGATCTGGCCGCTGGTTGGATCGGTCGCCCTGCTCTCGTTGGGTGCGGGTTTCGCCCTGCTGCTCAACGAACAGCCCGTCGGGCCGTATCTCGTCGCCATCGGCGCCGGTATCCTGCTGATCATGCTGATCGGCTGGTTCGGCGACGTAATCGACGAAACCCAGGCGGGAAAACATGCCGAACAGGTCGAGACCTCGTTCCGCTGGGGCATGGTGTGGTTCATCTTTTCGGAAGTCATGTTCTTCGCCGGGTTCTTCGGCGCCCTCTTCTACGCCCGCAACCTGGCAGTACCGATGCTGGCCGATGCGCAGATCCTGTGGCCGGGTTTCTCCGCCTCCTGGCCGACCGCCGGACCCGGAACGGACGCCACCATCACCCCGGTCGCGGCGTGGGGCCTCCCGGCGCTCAACACGCTGATCCTGCTTTCCTCCGGCGCCACGGTCACCTGGGCGCACTGGGGCGTGCTGCAGGGGAGGAAAAACCAGCTCTTGCTCGGCCTGGCGCTGACCGTCATTCTGGGCGCCTTGTTCATTGCCTTGCAGATACACGAATACGGCGATGCCGCCTTCTCAATCCGCGACGGCATCTACGGCGCCACGTTCTACTTGCTCACGGGGTTCCACGGCGTCCACGTCATGCTCGGCACCGCCATGCTCTTCGTCATTTTCTGGCGCGCCTTGTTCGGGCACTTTACGGCGCGGCGGCATTTCGCCTTCGAGGCGGTGGCCTGGTACTGGCACTTCGTGGACGTGGTCTGGCTGCTCCTCTTCGTCTTCGTTTACTGGCTTTAGGACCCGGACATGCCGACCCCGAGCGCTCCCTGGACGAAAAACCGCCGGATGGCCGTCATGCTGCTCGGCGTCACCGCCCTGTTCTTTGGCTTCGGTTTTGCGCTGGTGCCGCTCTACGACGTGTTCTGCGAGCTGACGGGCCTGAACGGGAAGACCTCTGCCGCCACCAACGTCATCACTACGCAGACTTCCGGCGATGCGCACCGCATGGTGGCGGTCGAATTCACGTATACCGTGATGCCCGGCCTGTCTTGGGCGATCACGCCGCAAACCGCCCGGCTGGAGGTAAATCCGGGCGAGTTGCACCACGTCAGCTACCGCGTCCGCAACCTCTCCGACAAGCCCGTCGTCGCGCAAGCAGTACCCAGCGTTTCTCCGGGACTCGCCGCCGCGAGCTTCGAAAAGCTCGAATGTTTCTGTTTCAGCCAACAGGCCCTGGAACCGGGAGAAACCAGGGAGTTGCCGCTAGCCTTCACGGTCAAGCCGGGCATCGACAAGGATGTACAAACCATCACCCTGGCATATGCCTTCTTCAAGTTGGACGACGCAAAAGCGTCACCCGCAGCGGAGATTCCCTGACCATGCTGACACACCACCTTCGCGCGCATCACCACTCCACGCCCGGCGACAGGCGCCGCCCTACAGGTCAAGCATCCGCCCGGGGTGCCAAAAACGCAGCCCAGGGGCATTTCTACCGGCTGATTCGCGACTGCCTGCCTCTCCTACTGGCCATGGCCGGGTATCCATCCCGCGCGGAACGCCAGCATCAACAACGCAAACAGCACCATCGACAGCCCGACCCGAAAGGTTAGCGCCTTGACCGTGCGACGGCTGGCGCCCCGGTCGCGCAGGAGAAAGAACAGCGCCGAGAACAGACTACCCATGACGCCTACCAGGATGAGAACGACGACCAGCTTCAGCATGAACGGCTCCCGTGAAGAGGGCAGCGGCGATTATGCGCGCTCCGGACGCGCGGCACCAACCCGGCGCTTCCGTCCCCGCTGGGCGCCCACGCTGGCTGCGGCCCTGCTCGTCCCGCTGTTCCTCGCCGCCGGGCAGTGGCAATGGAACAAGGCCAGCGAGAAAGCCGAGCGGCAGCAGCAGTTCGACGATCTCGCGACCGCTCCGGCCGTGCCGATTCCCGCCGGACGGGTCGCGGCCGAGACGCTGCGCTATCGCCAGGTCGTGGCCCGCGGCACCTACGTGCCGGAACGCCAGATCCTGATCGACAACCGGATTCATCAGCAACGCGCCGGATTCCACGTCGTCACGCCGCTGCGAATCGAAGGCAGCGACGTCCGCGTGCTGGTCAATCGCGGCTGGATTCCCGGTCCGGCCGAAAGGGGCCGGGTGCCGGAAGTCGCCACGCCACGAAGCCCTGTCGAAGTGTCGGGCCAGGCTGTCGTGCCGACCTCCCGCTTCTTCACGCTCAAGGAAGAGATCAGCGATGGCGAGTGGCCACAAGTCTGGCAGAACCTCGACATGGAAAGATACGCCAGGCTGGCCGGCTTTCCTGTTCAGCCGGTGGTCATCCAGATGTCCGCCGACAACACCGCGGGCGGGTTCGTGCGAGAGTGGCCGCGACCCGACGACCGGCGCCTGACCAACCTCGGCTACGCCTTGCAGTGGTGGAGTTTCGCGGCCACCGCCGTGGCGCTCTGGCTGTATCACGGGTTAAGGAGAAAAACATGAAGAGCGCTTTCTCGAACCCGCCGGACGCCGGGCAGGCCATCGGCGCGCCCGGCCCCGGTCCGTACCTCATGACTTCGTCCCGCTGGAGTCTGTTGGCGCTGGCCGCAGTGTTCGTGCTTCCGTTCGCTATCGGTTCGGGCCTCTACTGGTCGGGATGGCGTCCGGTCGCGCTGCGCAACCATGGCGAACTGATCCAGCCGTCACGCACGCTGCCGAGTGCGGGAGCACTGCATGGGAAATGGTTGCTGATCGTCCCGGCGCGCGACGGTTGCACGCAGACATGCCAGGCTGCCCTGCAGCAACTGCAGCGAGCCCACGCGGCGCTCGGCAAGAACCAGGGACGCGTACAGCGCGTAGTCGTAGTAACAGGCACTGCGCCGATCCTGCAGCAACAAGCCCTGACAGTCGTATCGCCTGCGGCCGAAAACGAAGCCGCCTGGCGCTAGGCCCTCGACGATTTCGCTCCGGCCGTCTTCGTCGCCGACCCGCTTGGCAACGTCATGATGCGCTACGGCGAACCAATCGACGCCCGGAGCATTCTCAGAGACATGGAGCGCCTGTTGAAGTATTCCTGGATCCGCTGAACGAGGGGAGGTACGCCATGTCCGCCACGACACGAAACAGTTCGCCCAAGACCATCAGCGCCATTAACGCCATCGGCGCCCCGCGCCGGATCGGAGAGCGACTGGCCGATTTCTTCACGCTGTGCAAGCCGCGCGTCAACAGTCTGATCGTATTCACCGCGATGATCGGCATGTTCCTCGCCTCGCCCGATTTCCCCCCGTTCGGGCGCTTCCTGGCTGCCTCGGCAGGCATCGCGCTGGTCGCCGGCGCGGCGGCGGCAGTCAACTGCCTCGTCGAACGGACCGTCGACGCGATGATGGTGCGTACGCGCTGGCGCCCGACGGCGCGTGGCGCAGCTTCCGCAGCCGAGACAATGACGCTGGCGATGCTGGTCGGCGGCTGCGGACTGTGGCTGCTGTACGCGCTGGTCAACCCGCTGACGATGTGGCTGACCCTGGCCACCTTCCTCGGTTACGCCGTGATTTACACGGTCCTGCTCAAACCAACGACACCCATGAATATCGTCATCGGTGGCGCTGCGGGCGCCATGCCGCCGTTGCTCGGCTGGACTGCCATGACCGGATCGGTGTCCGCAGGCGCGCTGGCGCTCTTCCTCATCGTCTTCGTATGGACCCCACCGCACTTCTGGGCGCTGGCCTGCTACCGCCGCGACGATTACGCCAAGGCCGGCCTTCCGATGCTGCCGGTCACGCACGGCATCGCGCACACCTGCCGGCACAGCCTGTTCTATGTCGTCCTGCTGTGCGTGGCGTCGACCGTTCCCTACGCGATCGGCATGAGCGGCCCCGGTTACCTCACCGCCGCAATACTCCTCGGCGCCATCTTCCTGAGCCACTCGATCGCGCTCTGCCTCCGCTACAGCGACGCTCTGGCGCGGCGCACCTTCCGCTGGTCGATCATCTACCTGACGCTGTTGTTCGCTGCGCTGCTGGCTGACCATTTCGCGTAAGCGACCATGCGCCTCTACCGCACCCTGATCCTCGCCGCGACGCTGCTAGCGCTGGGCGTGATTTCGCTCGGCGCCTACGTCCGCCTTTCCGATGCCGGGCTCGGCTGCCCCGACTGGCCGGGGTGCTACGGTCACCTGATCGGCGTGCCCGACACCGCCCGCGAGCATTCCATCGCACAACAGGCCTTCCCCGGGAAGCCGGTGGAAACGCACAAGGCGTGGAAGGAAATGATCCACCGCTACTTCGCAGGCGTTCTCGGACTGCTGATCACAGCGATCGCGGGCATGGCGTGGAAGAACCGCCGAACGGCGAGCGAGTCCCCCTGGACCGCCACCGTCCTGCTCGGTATCGTCGTTCTGCAGGCATTGCTCGGGATGTGGACAGTCACGCTGCAACTCAGGCCGGTCGTCGTCACCGCTCATCTTCTTGGCGGCATGGCCACCTTGGCTCTGCTCGTCTGGCTGCTGCTTTTCCGCCAGACGTCCGCCGCTCGACAAGATGCCTCCGGCCCGGGACCGCTGCGCTTGCTTGCCCTGCTCTCCCTCCTTGCCGTCGTCGTGCAGATTGCCCTCGGCGGCTGGGTGAGCAGCAATTACGCGGCGCTCATCTGCAACGATTTCCCGACCTGTCTGGGCGCCTGGGCTCCGGAAATGGATTTCGGCGCGGCGTTCAGCCTGCACCGCGAACTGGGTCGGACCGGTGCCGGCGACTTCCTGCCGGGCACGGCGTTGGTTGCCATCCACTGGTCGCACCGGATCGGCGCACTGATCGTCGCACTGGTGACGGGAACGCTGGCAGTCGGGCTGTGCCGCCTGCCAGAGTGGAAAAGCTGGGGAATCGTGCTCGGACTGACGCTACTGGTACAGATCAGCTTGGGGATCGCCAACGTTTTGCTGTCCTTGCCGCTTTCACTGGCAGTCGCTCACAACACGGGGGCCGCTGTCCTGCTGAGTGTTCTGCTGGCGCTCAACTTACAGTTGTGGCGACAAGGCGACTCTTCCCGCTTGCCTAGCCCTTTGCTGTACAGCCCTCCGGATGGCCCGTAATCCGGCGCAGCCCTACTTCGACAGTTCGATCGTCACCGCTTTACCTGACCGCCCCCCGGCTTTACGGAGAAGGTCCTCGATGTCGGTATTCCGGCCCTTCAATGCCCAATCGACGGCTGTTTCATCGTTTTCGTTGATGACCGTCGGATCGGCACCGTGCTTGAGCAGCGCCTTGACCGTGTCGATATGACCGAAGCGGGCGGCGAAAAAAAGGGCTGTCGAACCGTTCTCGGTTTTCCCGTCAATTTCTGCGCCACGGCTGATCAAATACTCGACGATCTTCGTGTGCCCGTTGTACGCGGCATAGGAGAGCGGCGGCCAGCCAAAGAAATTGATCTCCGCGCCAGCCTCCACCAATCTCCGGACGAATGGCTCGCGCCCGTGATAAGCCGCGATGCTCAAGGCCGTTTCACCATTGCGGTTGCGCGTATTGAGCCGCGCCCGGTGCTGCAAAAGATAGTCGAACAGTTGCGGCATGTCATGCTTGACCGCCTGGATCAGCAGCGTGTCGCCCTGTTTATCCACCGTGTTTACGTCGATTCCACGTTTGATGAGACTGATGGCCGCATCCGGGTCGTGCCGAATCATCGCTTCTTCGAGGTCATCGAGCGCTCCGGCAAGAGCGGCAAACGGGAGAAGGAGGACAATCAGGCCGGCTAAAAAGCGATTTTTCATGGTCAGTTCAATGTTTGGGCTGCCTGGAACAGGCGAAAGAAATTGTCCGTCGTCGCCCTTGCGATCTCCTCGCAGGAAACCTCGCGCAAGCGGGCGATCTCCTCGGCGACCTTCCTGACGTAGGCGGGTTGATTCAGTTTCCCGCGGAAGGGCACCGGGGCGAGGTACGGCGCGTCGGTCTCGACGAGCAGACGGTCGAGCGGAACGCGGCGGGCGACGTCCTTGACCAGCTGGGCATTCTTGAACGTGACGATGCCGGATATCGAGATGTGGAAACCAAGGTCCAGGGCCGCCTGCGCAACCTCCCAGGTTTCGGTGAAACAGTGCAGAACACCGCCGACCTCGCCTGCATCTTCCTCTTTCAGCACGCGCAATGTATCCGCGGTTGCATCTCGATTATGGACGACCAGCGGCTTGCCGGCCGCGCGCGCTGCCCGGACATGCGTGCGGAACCGGTCGCGCTGCCACTCGGGCGCATCCTTGTGCCAGTAGTAATCGAGACCGGTCTCGCCGATGCCGATCACCCTGGGATGCCCGGCCAGTGTCACCAGATCGTCGACGGAAGGCTCTTGCACGCCGGTGTTTTCCGGATGCACGCCCACGGTGGCGAAAACCCGGGGACAGGTTTCGGCGATTGAAAGGATTCGCGGGAAGTCCTCCAGCGTCACGCCAATGCAGACCGCACAGCCGACGTCGGCCAACTGCATCGAATCGAGGATCTGGTTCAGGTTTCCCGCCAGTTCGGGCAAATCGAGGTGGCAATGCGAGTCAACAAGCATCGATCGTGTCCGCATTACATGGTATGAGTCGGCCGACTCGACTGCATCACGCCGCCCAGAAGACCTTCGATCTTGCGCTTGGCCTCGATGCCGCTCTCGTCGCTCTTGAACTGCACCCCGATGCCTTGGGCCTTGCTGTTTTGCGCCCCTGGTGGCGTGATCCAGACCACGGTTCCGGCAATGGGCAACTTCGTCGGATCGTCCATCAACGCGAGCAGCATGAAAACCTCGTCGCCGATGTTATAGCTGCGGGTCGTCGGGATGAAGATTCCGCCATTGCGCAAAAACGGCATGTAGGCTGCGTACAGCGCCGATTTCGAGTTGATGTTCAGCGACAGAACGCTCGGGCGCGGCGCAACAGGTCGGGATTCAGGGGCTGAGGCCATTAGTTGCTGTCTCGGTCGGAACGGAACAACGCTGCGTAATTCAGGAAAACATCCTCGAAAAAGAGTCGGCTATTCACCGGTTGCTCGCAATGCTGGCGGTATTGTAGCGCTTTACGACTGAATGCCAACACGCCGGACAGCGAGGTAAAGCTGCACGCCTCCCGCAGGACCGACGCTTGCGCCGTGAAATATCGCGGCTCGCCTCCGACCTTGAGGAGAAGCAAGTCGGCGAGCCATTTCTGGATCCATTCGACCGCGCGCTTCAGCGGCACAGGACGCTTCTCCGCCTTGATCACTTTGTCGATCGCCGCAGCAGTTCCCATGGGATCAAGCTGACGGCCCTTTGCCAATTCCGCGACAAGCGCGTCGACCAGAACGCGCTCCTCTCCGCCGCCGAGTTCGACGGCCAGGAACGGCGCGCCACCGGCAAGCGCAAGCCAGCGTGCCGGATCGTCGACGCCGGCATCGGCCACCCACGCTGTGGCACGGGCGTGCCCCGGGACCGTTACGGGAAGATGCTGGCAACGACTGCGGATCGTCGGCAGCAAACGCTCAGAATCATCGGAGACCAATAAAAACAAGGTATTTGACGATGGTTCTTCGAGTGATTTAAGAAGTGAATTGGCTGTCGAACGGTTCATCGCCTCCGCAGGACATATCAGGACGATACGCACGCCGTGGCGATGCGTACCGACGTGCAGAAATTCATCGAGCCCCCGGATCTGATCGATCGTTATCTGCTGACTAGGTTTTTTTTTCGTGCCCGCAGCCGCACCGGATGCCGCTTCTTCGCCGTCGTCCATGGCTTCGGGCTGAATCAGCCGGAAATCCGGGTGATTCCCCTGTTGCAGCCAGCCACAGGCCAGGCAGGCGCCGCAGGCGACCTGGGAGAGCGACGGGTTTTCGCAAAGCAGCGATTCCGCGAAACTTCGAGCCAGGGCGAACTTGCCTATGCCACGCGGCCCGGTGAGAAGCAGCGCGTGCGGCAAGTTGGCCCGCCGCGCGCCGAGCCGCTTCCAGACCTCTTCGTGAAGATCGATAACATTCATAAACAGCGTCTTACAACGTAATATTCAACCTCTTTCTTTATTGATTCGATCGGCTGCCCAGCATTGATTACGGCAATCCGCGACGGCGCCGATGCTGCCCGCTCCAGATACGCCTGCCGGACGCGCAGGTGAAAATCGACAACTTCTCGTTCAAACTTGTCGAGATCGCGCCCATCCTTGGCGATCCGTTCGCCGGCAACTTCGGGAGGAAGATCGAACAAAAAGGTAAGGTCGGGTTGCAAATGGCCATGCACCCACCCTTCCAGGGCGAGAAACTTGGCCTTATCCAGCCCGCGCCCCCCGCCCTGATAGGCATAGGTCGCATCGCTGAAACGGTCGCAGACGACCCACGCGCCACGCGCCAGGGCGGGCTCGATGACCTGCGCGAGGTGTTCACGCCGCGCGGCGAACATCAACAGTGCTTCGGTTTCGAGATGCATCGGTTCGTGCAGCAACAGTTCGCGCAACTTTTCACCAAGAGAGGTGCCGCCCGGTTCGCGCGTCGCCACCACCTCGAGTCCCTTGCGCTGCAAGAGGTCAACAACCGTCGCGATATGCGTGCTTTTCCCGGCGCCGTCGATTCCCTCGAAGGTAATGAACTTCCCGCGCGGGCGCGTCATGTCTTGGGGCACGTAGTTTCTCCTTATCGCGATTTGCGCTGAAAGCGGTTAACGGCGTTGTTGTGTTCGTCGAGCGTTTGCGAGAAATGGCTGCTTCCGTCGCCGCGCGCGACGAAATAAAGCGCAGAACTCTCCGCTGGATGCAATACGGCCTTGATCGAGGCCAGCCCCGGCATGGCAATCGGCGTCGGCGGCAGGCCCGCGCGGGTATAGGTGTTGTAAGGAGTATCGGCAAGCAGATCCCGCTTGCGCAGGTTGCCATCGAAACCTTGGCCAAGCCCGTAGATGACACTCGGGTCCGTTTGCAGGAGCATGCCCCGCTTCAGGCGGTTGATGAACACGGCGGCCACCAAGGGACGATCCTGCTCGCGCCCCGTTTCCTTCTCCACGATCGATGCCAGGACCAGCGCCTGATAGGGGGTAGCCAAAGGAAGTCCCGGCGCCCGGCTCTCCCATGCCTCCGCCAGGTGCCGCTGCATCGCGTGATGAGCCCGGGCCAGCACCTCGATATCCCGTGAATTCTTCGCAAACAAATAGGTGTCGGGAAAAATCCAGCCTTCCGGCGATTCGCCGTCTGCGCCAATCAGACGCATGATCTCCATGTCGCTCAGCCCGGTCGAGGCATGCGTCACGTCGGGGTGCGCATCCAGTCGCTCACGTATCTGGCGGAAGGTCCAACCTTCCGGGAAGACGATCTCGGACAGCGTCACGTCGCCACGCGTCAATTTTTTCAGCAGATCAAGCAGCGACTCACCCCGGGTAATCTCGTAACTCCCCGCCTTGATCGACGCATCGACACGCAGCAAACGCCCCAGCACGACCAGCGCGAAAGGCTCGAAGGGAACCCCGGCAGCAACTACATCCCTCGCCGCGGCGCGCATGCCGCTGCCCGGCGTGACACTGAACTCGATTCGCTCGTCAGCAAGCGGCAAGGGCTTCGAGACCAGCCAGTAGAACCCGCCGGCGGCGCAGGCCGACACCAGGACTACACCTAGCAACAGGAGTCTAAGCAGTCGAAGCATTGTAGGAAGAAACGCAATGGGGAAACACCGGAGGGGGAAATCAGCGAGGCGATATAATAGCCGAAGACCGCAGGACTGAACCGGAGGCCGGTTTCCCGGGTCGTAATCGCCACGTTCCAGGGCAATTTTCAACCCGGGCGCAACAGCATAACGCAAAGGAAAATACATGACTCCCGACTGGCAGACCTACCTCGCTGCGCGCGGCGCGCAGTTCGACAACGAACAGATCGTTGATTTCGGCGACCAGTCCGGGGAATTATCAGCCGCCCGCGAGGCGACCGTTCTCTGCCCGCTGACGCATCTCGCTCCTTTCGAATGCTCGGGAGAGGATGCTCAAACCTTCCTGCACAACCAGCTGACAAGCGACGTCAACCATCTCGGCAAGGATGCCGCCCAGTACGCGGCATGGTGTTCGCCCAAAGGCCGGATGCTGGCCAGTTTCATCCTGTCAAGGAACGACAACGGCTATCTCGGTCTGCTTTCCGCCGATCTCCGGACGTTCATCCTGAAACGCCTGCAGATGTACGTGCTGCGCTCCAAGGTCAAAATCGTCGATCGATCGTCGGATCTCCAATGTCTGGGTGTCGCCGGTCTGCAAGCGGAAGCCGCCTTGCTGCAAGCTGGCTTGCCCATGCCAACTGCTCCGATGAACACCGCATCGAACGCAACGACTACGGTAATTCGCCTTGCCGAAGGGCGCTTCATCATCATCGCCAACAGCGCGACAACTCCGTCCGTGTGGGAGTCACTGGCGCAAATCGCCGTCCCCGCAGGCGTGCCGGCGTGGCTCTGGCTCGATATCCAGGCGGGCATCCCCCTCATCACCGAGGCCACCAAAGAAGCCTTCGTGCCGCAGATGGTCAATTACGACAAGATTGGCGGCGTCAGTTTCCATAAGGGCTGCTACCCCGGACAGGAAGTCGTCGCCCGTACGCAATACCTCGGCAAGGTCAAAAGGCACCTGTACCGCTTCCACGCCGAAGGAGTCCTCCCCGCCGGCGGATCGATCTACCCGGCAGGATCGTCGGAAGCGCAACCTTGCGGCATCATTGCCAGCGCAGCACCCTCGCCTGAAAGTGGCTACGACGGGCTGGCGGTCATTCTGGAAGGGACGATCGGAAACGGTGAACTCGTCGCGGACGATCGGCGCGGCGCGCGCGGCATCCTCGGAAACGTGACACTGGTCGAAATGCCTGACTGATCGATCGATTGACCTACCGGATCAGGCGATTTCCACTGACGTGAACGGCGGAACAAGGTCGAACAACTCGACGATATCCCGGTTGCGCATGCGAATGCACCCATGCGATCGCGGCGTCCCGACCGGTTCACTATCCGGGCATCCGTGAATGTAGATGTATCGACGCATCGTATCGACGTCGCCGAGGCGATTTTTTCCAGGCTCGCACCCGGAAAGCCAGAGAATCCGGGTCAGTATCCAGTCCCGGCCAGGATACGCTGTCGCCAGATACTGGTTATAGACTTCTCCCGTCGGGCGGCGCGCCTTGAACACCGTGTTTTCAGGCAGACCACCGCCGATCCTGGCGCGAACGAGGTGTTTTCCACGCGGGGTGCAGAAACTTCCCCGCACCTCTCCCGCCCCCCGAGCCGCCGTCGATACGGGGTAAGTGCGCAGTTGGTTCCCCGCCGCATCGAACAGTGTCAAGGTCTGTTCGGCAAGAGAAATCCGGATAATCATCCCTGGCCTGCCTTCTTGGCCCGCCGCGCGGCGAAAAATCCCGACAGGAGTTGCCCGCACTCATCCGCGAGGACGCCGCCGACAACTTCGGTGTGATGATTCAGGCGTTCAACGGCAAACAGGTCGACCACGCTGCCATGCACACCGGTTTTGGGGTCGCGCGCACCGTAGACAACGCGAGATATCCGCGAATGCAGGATCGCTCCTGCACACATGGCGCACGGCTCCAGCGTCACGAAAAGCTCGCAACCCGGCAGACGATAATTCTCCAGAGTCCTTGCTGCATCCCGGAGTGCAGCGATTTCAGCGTGGGCCGTCGGATCGGATTCGCCAATGGGCGCGTTGAAACCACGTCCGACGATCTTGCCGTCGAGAACGACAACGGCGCCCACGGGAACCTCTCCAAGGCATTCCGCCGCCCGGGCCAGCGACAATGCCTCGCGCATGAAGAATTCATCAGTCATCGGAAAATTCTACATCACGACATGGAGCCGACACGCGAGAAATGACGTTATCGACATTTACGCAGAACTTAGGCGGAGGAAACCAGACGGCTCGGTTGCAGCCGCCCGGTGCCATCTGACACGCCAACGCCAAGCAGTCGCCCGAGGCGATAGACGCGGCATTTCCCGGCGGGCAAGCCCGTCATGTCGACTGGATTGCCATGGGAAAAGCGCGCGGCAGCCACACTCTCCAGACTCGCTACCGGCAAGCTCTGCAACAGCGCATCCGGCGGCAGCAAATAGCGAAGACGCGCGTCCTCGGAAAGCGTATTCAACGTTTCCAACGATACCGCGCTGGCCAGGGTCAGATCTCCCACGACCACCCGCCGCAACGCGGTTAGATGCGCTCCGCAGTGCAACGCCCGGCCGATATCCTCGGCCAGCGTCCGGATGTAGGTTCCCTTGCTGCAAGTCACCCGCAGGCGACAGCGATCCTCCGCGCTATCGAGCACCAGCAATTCGCTGATCGTTACTTCGCGGGCCTCGCGTTCAACCTCGACCCCTTGTCGGGCCAGTCGGTAAAGCGGCTGGCCGTCCCTCTTTAGCGCCGAGTACATCGGTGGCACCTGAAGGATCTTGCCGCGAAACCGGGGCAAGACAGCATCCAGCTGTTGCCTGTCGATCTGCGCGGTACAACGCTCCAGCACCTGCCCCTCGGCATCGCCTGTGTCGGTAGTGATCCCGAAGCAGACATCGGCTTCGTACGTCTTGTCCGCCTCCAGGAGGTCAGCGGAAAACTTGGTGGCTTCGCCGAAACAGAGCGGCAGCAGCCCCGTTGCCATCGGGTCGAGTGTTCCGGTATGCCCGGCCTTGGCGGCGGAAAAAAGCCGGCGAGCCATCTGCAGGGCGGTATTCGAAGTCACCCCTTTGGGCTTGTCGAGCAAAAGGACGCCGTCAACGCGGCGCCAGACACGCTTTGGCCGGACGTTCTGAATCAAGTCAGTTTTCTGTGGAATCGGATGACGCGTCCGAGGCTCTGGATACTGAAACAGCCTCCTCGATCAGACGGGAGAGGTCAGCGCCTCGCTCAAGCGACTCGTCGAAGACGAAATGCAATTGCGGCGTGGAATGGATGGTAATGCGCCGCCCGAGTTCCCGCCGCAAGAACCCCGCGGCCTTCTGCAGGCCGGTGAGTACCGAGGAAAGGTGTTCCCTGCCCGCCATGCTGCTGAAGAACACCTTCGCATGGGCGTAGTCCGCCGATACCTCGACGCCGGTGATGCTGACCATGCCCACGCGCGGGTCCTTCAATTCGGTACGAATCAACTCCGCGAGTTCGCGCCGGATCTGCTCGGAGACCCGGTCGCGACGCGAAAAGCTTTTGTTTGCAGGCACGATGGCAACCTTAGAGCGAGCGCGCGACTTCAGTCAGGTCGTAGACTTCGAGTTGATCGCCTTCCTGATAGTTGTTGTAGTTTTTCAGCGACAGGCCACATTCGAAGCCGGCGCGCACTTCCTTGACATCGTCCTTGAAGCGCTTGAGCGACTCGAACTCGCCTTCCCAGATAACGACGTTGTCGCGCAGAAGACGCGCACGCGAAGAGCGCTTGACGACGCCTTCGAGCACGTAGCAACCAGCGATCGTGCCAATCTTGGATGCGCGGAAAACCTGCCGGATCTCGACGAGCCCCGTAACCTCTTCCTTCTTCTCCGGCGCCAGCATCCCGGACAACGCTGCCTTCACTTCATCGACAGCATCGTAGATGATGTTGTAGTAGCGGATATCGACCCCGAGATTTTCGGCGGCCTTGCGGGCGCCGGCATCGGCACGGGTATTGAAGCCGATGATGACCGCCTTCGATGCCTGCGCCAGGTTGACGTCAGATTCGCTGATCGCGCCAACCGCCGAGTGAATGACATTGACCTTGACTTCGTCCGTCGACAGCTTCTGCAAGGACTGAACGAGGGCTTCCTGTGAACCTTGCACGTCGGCCTTGATGATCAGGGCCAGCGTCTTGGTTTCTGATTCGCCCATCTGGTCGAGGATGTTCTCCAGGTTCGCCGCCTGCTTGTTGGCGAGTTTGACGTCGCGGAACTTGCCTTGACGGAACAAGGCGATTTCGCGGGCCTTGCGCTCGTCGACGAGGACCATGGCGTCCTGACCTGCCGACGGCACATCCGAAAGACCAAGGATTTCAACCGGAATTGACGGTCCAGCCTCCTTGATCGTCTTGCCATTCTCGTCGAGCATCGCCCGGATACGCCCGAACACCTGTCCGGTGAGCAGCACGTCGCCTTGACGCAGGGTGCCGGACTGAACCAGCATGGTCGCCACCGGCCCGCGCCCCTTGTCGAGACGCGCTTCGATGATCAAACCCTTCGCCGGAGTTTCCACCGGAGCCTTCAGTTCGAGCACTTCGGCCTGCAGCAACACGTTCTCGAGCAAATCGTCGATCCCCACCCCGGTCTTTGCGGAGACGTTGATGAACGGCGAGTCGCCGCCATACTCTTCGGGCACGACAGATTCCGCGACCAGTTCCTGCTTCACCCGATCCGGATTGGCTTCGGGTTTGTCGATCTTGTTGACCGCCACGACGATCGGGACACCCGCCGCCTTGGCGTGGTGGATCGCTTCACGTGTCTGCGGCATCACGCCATCGTCCGCAGCAACGACCAGAATGACGATATCGGTGGCCTTCGCACCGCGCGCGCGCATCGCCGTAAAGGCTTCGTGCCCCGGGGTGTCGAGGAAGGTCACCATGCCACGCGCCGTTTCCACGTGATAGGCGCCGATATGCTGGGTAATGCCGCCAGCCTCGCCCGACGCAACACGTGTGCGGCGGATGTAATCGAGCAGCGAGGTCTTGCCGTGATCGACGTGCCCCATGACGGTCACCACCGGTGCGCGCGGCAGTTGCGGCGCATCCTTGTGTTCGGTGTCTTCGAGGAACGCGTCCGGATCGTCGAGTTTGGCCGCAAATGCACGATGCCCCATCTCCTCGACGACGATCATCGCCGTTTCCTGATCGAGCACCTGGTTGATCGTCACCATCGAACCCATCTTCATGAGCGTCTTGATGACTTCGATGGCTTTCACCGCCATCTTGTGCGCCAGATCGGAAACCGAGATCGTTTCTGGCACCTGGACGTCGTGGATGACTGCTTCCGTCGGTGCCTGGAAAGCATGCGCCTGATCGGACTCGGCGTTGCGGTTGTTGCGCTTGCCGTGCTTGCCGTCGCGCCATTCGCTACCCGCAGCGCCGCCGCGCGTCTTGATGCCCTGCCCTTGCCGCTTGCCGCCTTCCTCGCTCTTCCACCCACCTTTCTTTTCGCTGCCTTTTTTCTCCGCGACGCCCGGCTTGGCATCGGGCTTCCGTGCGCTTCGATCAGCCTTCTCGCCTTTTTCCTCGGGTTTTCCGCTGGCGGTTTTTGCAGCCGCCACTTTTGCAGCTTCAGCGGCACGGGCGGCAACCGCCTTTTCTTCGGCCTCTTTCTTCAGCCGGACCAGTTCCGCCGCACGCTGCTGCTTCTCGAGGAACTCGGCCTCCTGGCGCGCGCGCAATTCGGCGAAACGTCTCTCTTCTTCGGCGCGCAGACGCTGCTGCTCCTCGCCGATGATCGAGGCTCGCGTGATCACTTTCTTCGGCTGAGCCTTGGCGGCGACATGCCGTTCCGGCGGCGTCTTGCCAACCTTCTCCTTGCTCTTCGGGGCGTGTTTCCCCTTGCTTTCAGCCTGCACGTTTTCTTGGGGAGCTGGCGTCGGCGCTGAAGGCAACTCAACCGGTTGCGCGACTGTTTCAGCCTTGACGGGTTCAACCTTTTCTGGCTCGGGAACCGGCTCGACAGGCGGTGCAATCTCGACAACAGGTTCCGGCGCCACTGAAATCTCGGGCTGAACCGCCTCGACGATTTTCTCCTCCACCGGTGCCTCCACGACCTTCTCTTCAGCAACGACTGGCGGAGCGGAAGGCGCGACAGGCGCCGGAGCAGCAGCTTTCGCCGCAGCCAGCATCTCGGCGCGAAGCTCGGCCGGATCCCGCTTGACCAGCACGCGCTTCTTGCGCACCTCGACCTGAACGGTACGAGACTTTCCGTGCGAGTCCTGCGCGCGAATCTCGGAGGTTTCCCGTCGCGTCAGGGTTATCTTGGTTTTCGAATCGGCTTCGCCGTGCGAGCGACGCAGATAATCGAGCAGTTTGGACTTGTCCTGCTCGGTCAGCAGGTCATCCACCTTGTTTTTGGCCACACCGGCCATCTGGAGCTGCTCAAGCAACGCCGTAGCGGGCATCTTGAGATCGGTAGCAAATTGGGCAACGCTTGTTTGCGCCATGTGGATTCCTCTTTTCTGCGTACTCTTTACGGCTTATTCGAACCAGTGCGCGCGCGCCGTGGTAATCAATTGTTTGGCACGATCGGCGTCGACACCGGTCATCTCGGTCAATTCGTCGATCGCCAGGTCCGCCAGGTCATCGCGCGTCTTGATGCCATGGGTGGCCAGTTTCCCGGCCAGTTGCTTGTCCATGCCTTCGAGATTGAGCATGTCTTCCGACACGTCGCCAATCTGCTCCTCTGCAACGATCGCTTCCGTCAGCAACACGTTGCGCGCACGCTCGCGCAGTTCCTGCACCATTGCCTCGTCGAACGCCTCGATCTCGAGCATTTCGTGCAGCGGGACGTAGGCGACTTCTTCCAGGGTCGAAAAACCTTCGTTGATGAGCACGTTCGCCACATCTTCGTCGACGTCGAGCTTTTCCATGAACAGCACACGAATGGCGGCGGACTCGGCTTCGAGCCGGGTTTGCGACTCCTCTTCCGTCATCAGGTTGATGGCCCAGCCGGTCAATTCCGATGCGAGTCGTACATTCTGACCGCCACGACCGATCGCTACCGCCAGATTAGCCTCGTCGACAACGACGTCCATGCTGTGCCGGTCTTCATCAACCACGACCGAAAGCACTTCCGCCGGCGCCAGCGCACCGACCACGAACTGGGCCGGGTCGGCAGACCAAAGCACGATATCCACGCGCTCACCGGCGAGCTCGTTGGTCACGGCGGTAACGCGCATGCCGCGCATGCCGACGCAGGTGCCGATCGGGTCGATCCGCAGGTCATTGGATTTGACGGCGATTTTCGCTCTCATGCCGGCATCGCGCGCAGCCGCCTTGATTTCGAGAAGGCCGTCATCTACTTCCGGCACTTCCATCTCGAACAACTTGATGATGAACTCGGGGGCGGTCCGCGAAAGGATCAGTTGCGGCCCGCGGGCCTGACGATCCACGCGAAGCAGGTAGGCCTTGACGCGATCGCCAACGCGCAGGTTTTCACGCGGGATCATCTGGTCGCGAGGCAAAACGGCCTCGACCTTGCCGGCCTCGACAATGGCGTTACCCCGCTCCATGCGCTTGATGGTTCCCGTAACCAGATGTTCCTTGCGCTCAAGGAAGTCGTTCAGGATCTGGTCGCGCTCGGCATCGCGAATCTTCTGCAGGATCACCTGCTTGGCCGCCTGCGCGCCAATCCGCCCGAAGTCGATCGGCTCCAGCGTTTCCTCGAGGAAATCGCCCACTTCGACTTCCGGGTCCTGCTTGCGGGCGTCGGAAAGAGCAACATGCTGGGCTTCATGGATGAATTCTTCGTCGGGCACAACTTCCCAGCGACGGAAGCTCTCGAAATCACCGGTTTCCCGATCGACGACCACGCGCACATCCGCATCGTCGTGAATACGCTTCTTGGTCGCCGACGCAAGCGCCAACTCCAAAGCACCGAAGACGATCTCCTTGGAGACGTTTTTCTCGCGGGCCAGCACGTCGACCAGCAGCAAAATTTCGCGACTCATTGTCTTACAACCCCCTAATCCAGCCTTTAATCGTCAGTCGAACTTTGGAACCAGCCGCGCCTTGTCGATATTACCGAACTCAAGCTCAACCTCACCCGTGTCGATCGTCAACTGCACCTTGCCGTCCCGCACACCGTGCAGGACGCCGTTGAAGTTCCTCCGCCCGTTCATTGGCAACCGCAACCTCAGGTTGATTTCCGAACCGGCGAACCGCTCGAAATCAGCCTGCTTCTTCAGCACCCGATCGAGCCCCGGCGATGAAATTTCGAGCCGGTCGTAATCGACGTTCTCGACAGCCAGAACCCGTGAAAGCTGATTGCTCACCAGGGCGCAATCGTCGACATCAATGCCGCCCGCCTTATCCAGCTTGTCGATAAAGACACGCAGCACTCGCCCGCGCGGACTCTGTTCGACATCCACCACCTCGAAGCCGAGTCCGACAACCGTTTTTTCGATAATCTCGATCAAATCCATGGCCACAAAAGAAAAATGGGCGAAACGCCCATCCCTGTAATTTGCCCCCGAAGGAGCGAGCGGAAAACCGTTGGATTATAACGAAAAACCGACCCGCAGTAAATGGCGGAGGCAACATTCTAACGGTATTGAAAAGACCCGACCCGAGGTCTGCGCGATGCAATCACGTCCGTTCGGTTCGATAAAGCAACACGTTTACCCGCGGCGACATTCACCCTCGAAGAACATCGCAACGCGGCCGATCGGCAACGGCGTCCAGAGTTCGTTGTCGGTCAACGGCACGGTCGCAATCAGGGCAACCCGGTCATCGGGCGTCGTCACCTCGCTGAAATCAACAGCCAGATCCTCATCCTTGAGATGTGCAACCGGAAACGGCGCCTGCCTGACGATGTAGTGCAAGTCGGTAGCCCGGTGGGCAAACAGACAATCTCCATTCGAGAGCAGGAAATTGAAGGTGCCGTAGCCGCTCACCTCCGCCGCGAATCGATCCAGCACATCGCACAAGGCCTCGCGGCCAGGCATCCCGCCGGGAAAGGAAACGCGCAGTGTTTGCAGCAAGTGGCAGAAGGCGCGTTCGCTGTCGGTCTGGCCGACGGGCAAGAAACTCCCGTCGAGTTCCGGCGCGTAGTCAAGCAGGTTCCCGTTATGCGCGAAAATCCAGTACCGCCCCCACAGTTCGCGCATGAACGGGTGGGTATTTTCGAGCCCGGTTGGCCCTTGAGTAGCCTTTCGGATGTGCGCGATGACGTTGAGCGATCGAATCGGATAGTGACGGACCAGTTCCGCCACGGGAGACCCCCACGAGGGTTGCGGATCGAGAAAAAGCCGCACGCCGTTGCCCTCGAAAAAGGCAATCCCCCAACCGTCACGGTGGATATCAGTGCCACCCCCTCGGGCCTGAAAGCCGGTGAAAGAGAAGCAAATGTCGGTGGGAACATTGCAGTTCATTCCCAGAAGTTGGCACATAGCACCCTCGATCAATCGCTTTGGAAAAGCGTAGTGTAAACGCGCCGTATCGCGATTCGCCTCACCGGTTGCGATTCATAACGTTTACAATGCGCGGCGCGCCCGCAGACCCAATGAGCGAATCTTGCAATCCATGACTCATCGATCCCCCAAAGTGCTGATCGTCGACGACAACGACCTGATGCGCACCCTGCTACGCGGCATTCTGCGCAGCGAAAGTTGCCAGGTGGTCGGGGAAGCCAAAAACGGAACGATCGCACTCGATCTGGTGGAACGAACCTTTCCGGACGTCGTGTTTCTCGACGTCATGATGCCGGAGATGGACGGCATCGAAGTCCTGCAATACATCCAGGAACGCCACCCGCGAATCAAGGTCATCATGATCACCGGCAACCCAAGCGTTGAAAATGTTCAGGAATCGATCCAGGGCGGCGCAGCAGGGTTCATCGTCAAGCCGTTCAATACGGCGCGGGTTCTCGACACGCTGCACAAAGCGCTGCAAGGCGCCGAAAAAATCGCTCAATAGCAACCGCTAAAAACTGTTTTTCCAGGCGCGGAGGGAGGCGAATACCTCGACGGGCTCGTTTGACAATGCACCCTGCCTTTTCGCCGCCGCCCGCACCGCAGGTTCGCTGCAGCGCAGGAATGGATTGGTCGCCTTCTCACGCGCGAGCGTCGCCGGAACGGTTGCCGCTCCCCGGGAACGGCAGGCAGCGACCTCAGCAACCCGATCACGCAACGGCTGATTGTCCGGCTCGACAGCCATCGCAAAACGCAGGTTCGATTCCGTGTATTCATGGGCACAGAAGACCAGCGTTTCCTCCGGCAAGGCAGCCAGTCGCGACAGCGAGTCGAACATTTGCGCCGGGGTGCCCTCGAAGATGCGTCCGCAGCCGCCGGTGAACAACGTATCGCCGCAAAAGAGGTGGTCCGCCGCGAGATAGGCCAGGTGCCCGGAGGTATGTCCGGGAACCGCAATGACCTCGAACTCGATCCCCAACGACGCGAGGCACACCGCCTCACCCCCGCCCAGAGGGCGCGAAAGGCCTGTGATAGACTCCGCAGCCGGACCAAACACCTCGGCGCGGTAATGCTCCAGCAAGGCGGCAATTCCGCCCTGATGGTCCTGATGATGATGCGTCACTAGGATGGCCCCCAGCGCCAGCCCTTCACGCTTGAGCACCTCCAGGACAGGACCGGCATCGCCGGGGTCAACGACAACCGCCGAGCCGCCTTTGCGCAGCAGCCAGATGTAGTTATCCTTGAACGCGGATATTCGCACGACGTCAAACATGGCCCGATTTTGAGAAAACAGCGAAAAATGTCAATAACCGGCATCGATGAGTGGCTTTCGACCCCCCAGGGTCGCTACGTCATCACCTGGGAACAGGACAAGATCGACGCCGTGGTTGACGACCTCTTCGGATACAACGCATTGCAGCTCGGGTTGCCCCAAATCCCGTTGCTTGCGCACAACCGGATTCCCTTGCGTCAGATTGCCGGAGAAAACGGCAGGGTCGACGTTCTCTGCGACCTGCGCGAACTGCCTTTCGCCGCCAACAGCATCGATCTGGTCGTCTTGCCGCATATTCTCGAATTCCACGACGACCCGCACCAGATCCTGCGCGAAGTCGAGCGCATCCTCATCCCCGACGGACAACTGGTCGTCACCGGCTTCAACCCGTTATCGCTTTGGGGAGTGCGGCGGAAACTGCCCAAATGCCCGGACACGTTTCCCATGAACGGTGACTACATCTCCGTCCTTCGTCTGAAAGACTGGCTGCAACTGCTCAATTTCGAAGTCGACCGGGGCAACTTCGGTTGCTACGCCCCGCCCTGCCAGAACGAAAAATGGCTCCACCGCTGGCATTTCCTCGAAGCGGCCGGTGATCGCTGGTGGAGCTTCGCCGGCGGCGTGTACCTGCTACGAGCCATCAAGCGCGTAAAGGGAATGCGCCTGATCATGCCGGCCTGGAACCAGAAAAAGGCGCCCGCCAAGGCGCTGACCCCCATCATTCACAAAGGAAGCGAAAAGCGTGGCATCTGACGCAAGCATAGATATTTTTACCGACGGCGGATGCCGCGGCAATCCTGGCCCGGGCGGCTGGGGCGCAATACTCAAGGCGGGAGAAGCAGAGAAGGAACTGTGGGGCGGCGAGCCCGACACCACCAACAATCGCATGGAACTCACGGCGGTGATCCGCGCGCTCGAAGCCCTCAAGCGCCCGGTCGAAGCGCGGCTCCACACCGACTCGCAATATGTCCAGAAAGGAATCAGCCAATGGATTCACAACTGGAAGCGTAACGGCTGGCGTACTGCCGACAAGAAGCCCGTGAAGAACGCCGATCTCTGGCAACAGCTCGACAAACTGGTGGCGCAACACCGGATCGAGTGGGTCTGGGTCAAAGGCCACGCGGGACACCCGGGTAATGAACGAGCCGATCAACTGGCCAACCGAGGCATCGACGACCTGCTTTCCTCTCAGCGCTCCAACTGACTTCCAACGATATGCGCCAAATTTTCCTTGATACCGAAACCACCGGCCTGGAACACAGGCTCGGCCACCGAATCATCGAAGTCGGCTGCGTCGAAATGCGCAACCGGCGCCTCACTCATCGGCATTTCCACCGTTACACCAACCCGGACCGGGATATCGACGCCGGCGCACTGGCGGTGCACGGCATCAGCCTGGAGTTTCTGCAGGACAAGCCCCGTTTCGCGGAAATTGCCGAGGAGTTCCTCGACTTCGTACGTGGCGCCGAATTGATCATTCACAACGCACCGTTCGATATCGGCTTCATCAACGCCGAACTGGCGCGGCTCGACATGGCGCCGATCGAAACCGTATGCCACGGCATCATCGATTCCCTGCGCCTCGCCAAGGATCTCCATCCGGGCAAGAAAAACAACCTCGACGTCCTGTGCGACCGCTACGGCATCGACAACTCGAAACGAACGCTGCACGGCGCCTTGCTCGACGCGGAAATTCTGGCCGATGTCTATATCGCGATGACGCGCGGCCAGGAAAGCCTGATCACCGACACCGAAGAAAATCCCGCGCCATTGCAAGACGTTGCCGGGACTGAAGCACTGACACACGGTCTCGCTCCGGACGCTCCTCGCGTATTGCGCATCCTGAAGGCCGACGAGACCGAACAGGCTGAACACGCGCAACTGCTCGCGGCGATCCAGAAGGAAAGCAAGGGGAAATGCCTGTGGCTCGCGGATGAAAATACGGCCTGATTTACGGATCAGGCCGCAGGTAACCCAATATTGCTTCTTTACGGTTCGTCAGCTGTCGCCATTTTCGCCACCGGCAGGTGGCGTTACCGTGGCCTGACTGCCCCCCTCCGAAGACACCGCACCACCATTGGCGGCATTGGCGGGGTTGTCGCCCGGTCCTCCTTGCCCCGGACGCTTCGGCCGGCGATGCTGCCGTTTCATCAGCCGCCCCTCGGGGCGCCCTTCCTGCTGCATCGGCTGACGCTGCGGATTATTGTTGTTCTTGTTGCCCTGCTTCGGATTGCGATCCTGCCGCCGGCCCTGCTGCCCTTGCTGTCCCATCCCGCCGGGGCGCCTGTCTCCCTGCCGCTCCTGCGGTCGGTCATAGTCGCGGTTGCCGGGAGCGGTCCGGATTTCGAGTTCGTTCAACTCGTCCCATTCTGCGTCGGTTCGGTCGCGATCCGGAATAGAGAGCAATTCACGAATCCGACGACGCATTTCAATTGGTTGCATTTCATCCATTTCGTAATTATGGCCCACAGTCCCCCCCTCCTTCAACCATTCCCGCTGTTTCCCGAATCCTGAGGATTCAGCAACAGGCTCGGGAATTGGAAAAGCAACTGGCCTATAATTTGCCACTTTTTGGGTCTGATTGGTATGTGGTTCAAGAACCTCCAGCTTTATCGCCTCCCCCGCGACTGGGAGATGACCGCCGAAGCACTTGAAGAAAGGCTGTCCGAGAACCCGCTTCGGCCTTGCGACAGCGCGACGCCGCTGAGTGCCGGCTGGATTCCGCCGCGCGCCAACGGGCCGCTGGTGCATTCGGTCAACCGGCAATGGCTGATTGCGCTGGGTATCGAGCAGAAGCTGCTGCCGTCCTTCGTCGTCAAGCAGCACGTCGCAGAACGCGCCCAGGAGATCGAGGAAAGCCAGGGACGGCGCGTCGGACGCCGCGAACTGCGCGAGATCGCGGAAGCCGTGACCCAGGAACTGCTCCCGCGCGCCTTCACCCGCAAGCGCCGGACGTTCTGCTGGATCGACCCGGTCAATGGCTGGCTGGTCATCGACGCATCCGCCCCGGCCAAAGCCGACGAACTGATCGAAATCCTGCACAAATCGGTAAACTCACTGCCGCTGAAGCCACTGAAGGTGGTGCAATCCCCCGTCTCGGCGATGACCGGCTGGATTGCCGGCAGCGAAGCTCCCGGAGGCTTCACCATCGATCAGGACATGGAGCTGCGCTCTGCGGAAAACGCGGTCGTCCGCTATGCCAAGCACGCACTCGACGGCGAGGAAATCCCTGGCCATATCTCCGCGGGCAAGGTAGTCACCCGGCTGGCGATGACCTGGGCCGACAAGATTTCCTTCGTTCTCGACGACAAGCTGCAGGTCAAGCGACTCGGCTTTCTGGACATTCTCAAGGAAGCGACGGACGGCCAGGCCGAAAACGAAGACGAGCAATTCGACCTGGATTTTGTGCTGATGACCGGCGAACTGGCGCATCTGCTGACCGACCTGGTCGATGCACTCGGTGGCGAAATGCCCGAGGCGGAATAAAGCCTGATCAGTCGAACAATCCCGGCTGCAGTGGCGCCAGGTTCTCGCGCTTGATCGTGAACCGCACGGCTTTCCCATTGCGGCCGATGGCCTCCACCACCATCCGTCCAGCACACGCCTCCGCCACCACGCGCACGTTGTAACCGCCTTTGCGCATACGGCTGGCACCTCCGACATAGGTGGCAAGAATGCCTATTTCGGGGAGCCAGATGCGTTTCTTTTTGGCCATATACAGGAAGCCATTGACAAGTCTGCCGGATGATAGCGATGCGCCATTGGCACGACAACAAAATTTTGCGGAATCGCGCTTGAAAACCTATTGCGCACGGAAGCGCTCGAGCCAGGCCAGGGTTTCGTCTTCAACCCGCGAACGCAACGCCGCAGACGAAAACGTATGGTCGGCATCGGGAATATCGCATCGGGTTACGCCCGGCGAAGCAATCAGGCCTTTCCACGACGGATCGGCATTTGCGTAGTCGATGAACTCGCGGGCGGTATAGTCCTGTTCACTGAGGACAAGCAGAGTCTGCCCGGAAAATTGCCGCAGCCCTGAGGCCATCCGGTCCTGAAAGGAGGCTGTCCGCACACGCCCCGCCGCACGCCCCCCGCGCGCCTTGGCCGCGTTGGACAAGAACTCACGCACTGAAGCGAAAACGTGGAGTCTGCCGCTGAAAAGCTTCCGCCAGAACTCCGCCTGCATCAGACGCTGCCCGTAATAGTGCTTGATGTGCGTCTGCGCAAGGCTCGCCTCGGACCGCACCCACGGGTTGAGCAGAACGACACCGCACACGCGCTGATCCGGTTTTGTGTGCAACGCCAGCAGAATGGCTGACGCAGCATCGCAAAGTCCCCAGAGAATGACCTTCTTCACTTGCGGACACGCCCGAACGAAGGCATCGATGGCCGCGCCAATGTCGTCGGACACACTCCCGAAATCACGCAAGGCGCCCGTGCTGTCGCCCATACCCCGGTAATCGAAGCGAAACACCGGGAAACCCGCGTCGGCAAGCCTGCGAGACAGCAAAAGAAACTGGCGATGGCTTCCAACGCGATACTGCGGCCCCCCGACGACAATCACGACACCACACTCACCCGCATTCTCCGGCAATGCGGCGATGCCGAGCAATTGCTCGCCGGCGACATCAAACAGCAGAGGCATCTCGGAATGGTTCACGCCGCATCCCTCAACATCGCCAATGACATGCTCAGCAACGCCGGGCATTCCTCGATCTCCGTCGTCTGCCAGAACGTCGGGCCGCAAACTGTATGCGCACGTACCTGATGCCCGGCCGCCCGCCATTTCTCGACACGAATTGCCGCCGCCGGAGACAGGGCCGCGTCCGGCTTGCCGGAAATCTCCAGCCACGCCACACGCGACGTTCTCGACGGCAGCGCGAGTTCTGAGCTTTCCAACCCGCTCGCCAGCGCTGAACCGAGCAAATACCCGGATATCTCGACCGGCTTTTCTTGGGCAAGCGCCTGGCGCATCTGCTCCATCACACCCCTGCCCTCACCAGTCATCATTTCACCGGCGACCTTCAGACGAAGAAACTGCTGCAGGAATTGTTTTCCGGAAACAACCGGCTGCCAGAACAGGAAATTGACAGCATCATCCAACCGCCCGGCTGCCTCACAGGCGAGCAGGCATCCCGTACGCAGCCCCCACAGCCACATCGGCGCATCGGTCTGCTGGCGCAACCAGGCACACGCCGAGACGACATCGCCGACCCATGCGTCCCACGATGCTTCGCCGAAATCGCCGGAACTGTCGCCACAGCCGAGAAGGTCGATCTGCAGGACGAAATATCCCTCGACCGCCATCGCCCTCGCCTGCAGGGCGGCCATGCGCCGGGATTTGTTCATCTCCTCGGCGAAGGGCTGTACGTAAACGATGGCACCACGCACCGGAACTCCGGTTTCCGGCCTATGTAGCAGGCAAAAACGTTGCCCGTCAGGGAAGAGCTGTTTTATTGAAGACTCGTCATTCCGGCGAAGGCCGGAATCCAGAACATTCAACGAACTGGACCCCGGCTTTCGCCGGGGTGACGAATATATCAGCGCTTCCTCAGGGGAAGGCAGGAAGAACGCTTCGAGCGCCATCGCCAAAGCGGATCAGGCGGCCAACTTGCCCTGCACGAAATCGACCAATGTGCCGACCGTCGCAAACGCTGCGCCGTCGATCTCATCATCCTCGACGAAGAAACCGAAGCGCTCCTCCATCGAGGTGATCAGCGCCACCACCGCCATCGAATCGAGTTCGGGAATAGCCCCCAGCAACGCGGTTTCCAGCGTGAAGGATTGGCTGCGCCCCTTGAGGCTGAGCACCTCGTCGAGGAGCGCCAACACCTCGTTCTTGACATCCATGATCTCTCCTAGCCTGCCTCGGGGCAGGTAACCGAATAATTTAAGGGCAGTGATTATACCGACACGAATGAGCTATGATCCCGGTATTTTTCCGCCCGTCGGCCGGTGGCCGGGCACGACAACGAACAGGAACCGCGGAACAAATTCACAGATCGGCGAATCTCTCCTGACTAGAATGATTCCCCGAGCCCGTCACGCAAGGACTACCAATGAGAATGGCTGATTCCTACCTGCTCCCCGACCTCATCGCAAACTCCGCAGCGCGCTTTCCCGACAATATCGCGCTCACCTACGGCAAGGAATCACTCTCCTACGCAGGGCTGCAAGCCGCCGTGCAAGGATTCGTCAACGGCGTCACCGGTCTCGGCCTGCAACGCGGCGAGCGCATCGCCATCTACCTGGAAAAGCGTTTCGAAACCGTCATCGCCAGTTTCGGCGCCCCGGCGGCCGGCGGCGTCTTCGTGCCGCTCAACCCGCTGCTCAAGCCGGAGCAGGTCGCCTACATCATGCGCGACTGCAACGTACGCATGCTCGTCACCTCGCCGGAACGCTACGCCCTGCTGACGGAAAGCCTCGCCGCCTGCCACGATCTGCGGCATGTCGTCCTGCTCAACCATGACGCATCCAAAACCACGCCGGGAACACTCCCCGTCATCGGCTGGCAGGAACTCCTCGCCATGCCGGAACGAAAAGGTCATCGCGTCATCGACACCGACATGACCGCGATCCTCTACACCTCCGGCAGCACCGGCAAGCCGAAGGGCGTCGTCCTCTCGCACCGCAACATGGTCGCCGGCGCCAAGAGCGTCGCCAGCTACCTGGAAAACACGAACGACGACACCCTGCTCGCCGCCCTGCCCCTGTCCTTCGACGCCGGCTTCAGCCAGCTCACCACCGCCTTCCACGTCGGCGCACGCGTCGTCCTGCTCAACTACCTGCTGCCGCGCGACGTGTTGAAGGCGCTGGAAAAGGAACGCGTCACCGGCCTCACTGCCGTGCCGCCGCTCTACATCCAGCTGGCGCAGCTCGACTGGCCGGCGAGCGTCACCGAGCACCTGCGCTACTTCGCCAACACCGGCGGCCGCATGCCGCGCGAAACCCTCGCGGCGCTGCGCGCGCGGATGCCGAAGACCGAGCCCTTCCTGATGTACGGCCTGACCGAAGCCTTCCGCTCGACCTTCCTGCCGCCAAGCGAGGTCGACAGGCGACCGGACTCGATCGGCAAGGCGATCCCCAACGCCGAAATCCTCGTTCTGCGCGAGGACGGTTCGCCCTGCGCGCCCAACGAACCGGGCGAACTCGTCCATCGCGGCGCACTGGTCGGCATGGGCTACTGGAACGATCCTGAAAAAACCGCCGAGCGCTACAAACCGCTGCCAACCAACACACCCGGTCGCGAATCCGGCCTCGTCATCCCCGAACTGGCCGTTTTCTCCGGTGACACGGTGCGCATGGACGAAGAAGGCTTCCTGTACTTCATCGGTCGGCGCGACGAGATGATGAAAACCTCCGGCTACCGCGTCAGCCCGACCGAAGTCGAGGAAGTCCTCTACGCGACCAAACTGGTCGGAGAATGCGTTGCCTTCGGCGTCGACCACGACACGCTCGGCCAGTCCATCCAGGTCATCGCCACCCCCCCCGACGGTAGCGAACTCGACGTGCAGGCCCTCCTCGCCGAATGCCGCAACCGCATGCCGGCATACATGGTTCCGCACGGCATCGACGTGCGGAACGGACCGCTGCCGCGCAACCCGAACGGCAAAATCGACAGGAAGACGCTGTCGACCGAATGGATCGACAACAAGCGGTAAGCGACTGCCATGACGACAAGAACCACCGCCGCCCGGGACACCGCACCCACTTACCCCCTGCCGAGAAGGGATCGAGGGGGGGTAAGCAACGGTTCTTTCACTCGACCAGCGCAGCCGACCACTCCCAGCCGCCCCTTGTCAGACTACCGTATGTACACATCGGCAATGCTCCGTCATCCCGGCGAAGGCCGGGATCCAGTTTGTGCTCCGAAACCCTGGATTCCGGCCGACGCCGGAATGACGAGCCTTCTATAAATCAACGCCCATTTTCATGACCATCCCCCGTCCTACCCACGCCCCCATGCCCCAGTTCCCCGTCGACAACGGCGAACTCCTGGTCGGCGGCATCCCGCTCACCCGCCTCGCGGCGCGCGTCGGGCAAACGCCTTTCTACGCCTACGACCGCCAGCTGCTCAACCAGCGCGTGGCCGCCCTGCGCGCCGCGTTGCCAGCAACAGTGAAGATCCACTACGCAATGAAGGCCAATCCGATGCCGGCGCTCGTGGCGCACATGGCATCGCTGGTCGACGGCATCGATGTCGCCTCCGGCGGCGAGCTGAAGGTTGCGCTCGACGCCGGCGCCAATCCACGCGAAGTGAGCTTCGCCGGCCCCGGCAAGAGCGAGACCGACCTGCGGCGAGCCGTCGCTGCCGGCATTCTGATCAATATCGAATCGTTCCGCGAAGTCGCCGAACTCGCCCGCATCACCGCCGAAACAAGCTACCCGGCCCGCGTCGCGGTGCGCGTCAATCCCGATTTCGAACTCAAGAGTTCCGGCATGAAGATGGGCGGCGGCCCCAAGCAATTCGGCGTCGATGCCGAGCGGGTTCCCGAGTTGCTCAAGGAGATTGGCCGCGCCGGTCTCGCATTCGAAGGACTTCACCTCTTCGCCGGTTCGCAAAATCTCAAACCCGAAGCGATCGTCGAAGCGCAGCAGAAGAGTTACGAACTCGCCCGGACGCTGGCCGCACAAGCCCCCTCTCCCGTGAAGACCCTCAACCTCGGCGGCGGCTTCGGCATCCCCTACTTCCCCGGCGAACAGCCGCTCGACCTCGCCCCCATCGCAGCCAACCTCGCCGAGCTGGCGCAGCGCGCCAAGAACGACTTCCCGCAGGCTGAACTGATCATCGAACTCGGCCGCTACCTCGTCGGCGAAGCCGGCCTGTACGTGGCACGCATCATCGACAAGAAGGTTTCACGCGGACACGTTTATCTCGTCACCGACGGCGGCCTGCATCACCACCTCTCCGCCTCCGGCAACTTCGGCCAGGTCATCCGCAAGAACTACCCGGCCGCCATCGGCAACCGCATGGCGGCGACCGAAACCGAAACTGCCACCGTCGTCGGTCCGCTGTGCACCCCGCTCGACCTGCTGGCCGACCGCATGGAACTCGCCAAGGCCGAGGTCGGCGACCTCGTGGTCATATACCAATCCGGCGCCTACGGCTTCACCGCCAGCCCGCAGGGCTTCCTGAGCCATCCAGCGTGCGTCGAAGTGCTTGTCTGACAGTTGAGTTGGAATTAACAACGTGAGCGGAATGATCCCCTTGAAAATTGCGCGTTTCAACTCAGATGCATTTAGGTTCCCTCCCTCACGGGCGCCCGCGTTTCCGTGCCGGATACAATTCAAAGCCAGCTGGCAGAGAGATTCCTTTCCAGCCACGCGTGCAAATACAGGAGTATTCCGCAGTTTCAGGCGCGGACGTTATGCCTTGGCGGAAGCCTACCGATTGGCGGGACTGACCCACGAAACAGCCTTGCTGGCGCCGGCCTATCATTGCCTGACAATGCTCGACGGCGCCGTCAATCTGGGGGCGGATATTCTGCTCTACCCGCTCCGTCCCGACCTTTCGGTCGACCTCGATGAACTGGACAAACTCGTCCGCAATTACTCGCGGCCGGTCAGGGTACTGTTGGCTACCCATTTTTTTGGAATCCTCCAGGACTTTCGCGACATCAGGCAGTGGTGCGAGGCGCACGACATAGTTTTGGTCGAGGATTGCTCCCACGCTCTTTTTACCGAGGAATTCCAGACAAGAGGCGCCGGCGTTCTTGGAAAATACGTAGTTTCCAGCCCCTACAAGTTCATCGCTTGCGAGGACGGAGGACTACTTTATGCACGGGAGGGGCACCTTCTCAACGACGTCAGCACACACCACCCTAGCCTGACCGAGGAGCTTCGCGGACTAAAGCACGTGATCGATAATCACTGGGCGGACCGAACGATGCCACACGGAGTCGACGAGATCAACGGCCAGATAGCCAGTTTTTCCGATTTGCGGGAGCCACCTGCAGATGTAGAAATCGTCCAGTACGACCGTCCCTCGTACTCATTTTCTGCTGCCAACCGAACCAAATCAGCACTGCGTTTTTCCGAATGGCTTATCCGCCACTCCCCTCTTGCAGAAAACGCCCGGCAGCGACGAGCGAATTTTCTTCACTGGGTCGAAGCCGTCGAAGGCCTGCCGCATTGCCGGGCGCTCTATGGCAATCTGCCAGAAGAGTGCGTTCCCTACATGTTCCCCCTCTACCTCGACCATCCTGATCCGCATTTCAACTGGCTGAAGAGACTTGGGGTTCCGCTGTGCCGTTGGAACAACCTCGTCGTATCTAGCTGCCCCGTATCTGATCAATATCGCCTGCACCTGCTCCACCTTCCCTGCCACCAATCGCTAAGTGAAGAACAAATGGCATGGATGATTGCCGCAGTACAGGCAGTCATGCGGCAACCGCTTCCGGAGGAATGTTGATGGGATGGGAGTTCCATTCGGCGAAATCCGAGTTTGGCCGGCATGCGGAAGACTGGGATCGGCTGAACCAGAGACTATGTAAGGGACATCCTTATTTCGATAGCCGCTTTGTCGGTGCTTTGGTCGATCACTTTGGTACCGGACACGAAATACTCTGCCTGTATCGCAAGGATGACATCGTCTCTGGAGCGCTTATCCTGCAACCGAGCGGCTGGGGGCGATGGACATCCTTCCGGCCGTCGCAAGCGCAAATCACTGCCGTCCTGCTTGAAGATGCGCACCTGCTGCCGCTTCTGCTCGCATCGCTGCCCGGACTCGCCTGGACCATCGAACTGCTCGCCGTAGATCCACGTTATTCGCCCGTTTTTCAGGTTCCGGATATGGCCAACATCGTATCGGCACATGCCTACACGATCGGCGTTCACCCGAATCTACGCTTTGAGGACTATTGGAACCAACGACCCAAAAAACTCAAGGCAAATATGCAGCGTTACTTCAATCGCTTTGAGAAGGAGTTCGGGTCGCCAAGGCTTGTCCGAATCGTCGATAAGGAAGAAATGGAGACTGGCGTCAAGCGCTTTGGCAACATCGAATCCGCTGGATGGAAAGGTATTGCCGGCACCGCAATTTCCAGCGATAACGCGCAGGGGGCTTTCTACACGGACATCATGTACCGGTTTGCGGCCACCGGCCAGGCGGCGGTCTACGAAATCGAAACGGCAGAGGGGCTCACAGCCTCCAGGTTGGTGATAGAAAACGAACGGATGACCGTTTTCCTCAAAACCACATACGACGAAGCCTTATCCCAACTCGCTCCAGGCCGCATCATGCTTCATCAGGTCATCCAGGAACGGCTGACCAACCAACCCGGACAGTCCATCGAGTTTTATACCAACGCCACGCGTGACCAGAAGGAATGGGCAACTTTCGGTTGCACTATTCAGAATATCCAGATCTTCCGGAGCGATTGTTTTGCCAACGGTTTCGACGTTCTGAAGGCAATCAAAAACTCTCTTCACGCTACGAAAGAAAGAAACGCCGTTCCTGAAGAAATAAGTATCGGCTCTTGTCCGGACATCGAATCCCTCAATTCAGCAGGAGTGTCATCCGAGCAATTTGCGCCAGGTAACGATATCGAAATCTCGCTCGGCTGGTTCGGGCTGCTTCAAAAAACGGTATTCCCTGACGATCCCGGTATTCGCTATTACCACGCTACTGACAGCAACCGGGAAACCATCGTTCTGCCAGTCCGGTTGGCCAAGTACGGAATGGTCAACAATATCGAGGCGCTGAGCAACTTCTATGCCTCGCTGTATTCACCGCTGCGGACGACGGGAAGCGACGGATTTATTCTGCGTCACTTGCTTTCCAAAGCCACTGAGGAGTTCGGAAGAGCGCACGTCATGCGTTTTGCTCCGATGGATTCCGCGTCTCCGGCCTACGCCCATCTCCTTAACGAACTCCGCGCAATCGGTTGGATCCCATTCAGTTTCAGCTGTTTCGGCAATTGGTTCCTCGATGTCAAAGACAATTGGGAAGGCTATTTGAGGCGAAGAAGCGCCAACCTGCGCAGTACGATCAAAAGAAGAAACAAAGAATTCGCCGCATCTGGCGGCACCCTGGAGGTAACGGCCCGCCAGGAAGGAGTTGAGCAGGCGATAGCCGCATTCCAGGAAGTGTATTCCGCCAGTTGGAAAGCGCCGGAACCTTATCCGGAGTTCATACCATCCTTGATCCGCCACCTGGCGGCTATAGGATTGTTGCGGCTTGGGATTGCGCGCCTGAACGGCAAAGCGGTGGCCGCCCAACTCTGGATCGTCTGCGGTAGCAAAGCGAGCATTTTCAAACTGGCTTACCACGAAGACTATGCGGCGTATTCGCCGGGCACAGTGTTAACTGGCTACCTTCTGCGACATGTCATAGATCACGATCATGTGACAGAGGTGGACTTTCTGCAAGGCGACGACGCACACAAACGTATCTGGATGAGTTCAAGGCGAGAGCGCTTCGGTATCGTTGCCTACAACCCAAGGACAATTATCGGCTTTTTCATGTTCGCAAAGGAAGCTTTGTGGCGCTGTGCAAAAAGAATGAGCCACAAAAAATATGCACATCCAGAACGCGCAAGAGTTGCTAATGGCGCTAAATGAATGCTCGAAATTGGATTCGGCAGACCTCGTCTGGCAGTGTCGATAAGTGCTAACTGGCAACAGAAATATCGAATGAAAGTCAAAGATGGCAAGAGAACAAATCTATAGGCATCGCACTGCGTGGATCGTTGTCCTTCTATCGCTGATTGCAGCTTCGGGGAACGCTTCAGAAGCCCCCCTCGTTGATAAAGGAAAGATCATACGGGTTGGGCCAAGCCGCGAGGTCAAGACCCTGGCTGCCGCTTCCGCGCTTCTGAAGGAGGCAGGCACGATTGAGGTCGATGCAGGTGAATACCGCGCAGATGTGGCCGTCTGGAAGCAAAACAATCTGACGCTGCGTGCTGTAGGAGGCCGTGTAAAGTTAATCGCTTCAGGCGCGGCGGCTGAAGGTAAAGGAATATGGGTCGTTCGTGGCGGCAGAATTGAAGTTGACGGCTTTGATTTTCTTGATGCCAAAGTGCCCGATCGAAACGGTGCCGGCATCCGGTTTGATCGCGGTCACCTTATCGTCCGCAACAGCGCGTTTATCAACAATGAAAACGGTATTCTGACGGGCGGCGACAAGGACTCGATCCTGGAGATCGAGAACTGCGAATTCGGCAACAACGGTTCCGGCGATGGGAGAACCCACAATCTGTATGTGGGTTCCATCAAACGTCTTTCAGTGACGGGAAGCTACTTTCACCATGCTCGCGTCGGGCACTTGCTCAAGAGCCGCGCAGCAGAAAACCATATTTTTTACAACCGGCTGACTGACGAAATTGGCGGCCGGGCCAGCTATGAGCTTGAGTTCCCGAGCGGCGGAATAGCCTATGTCGTTGGAAACGTAATCCAGCAAGGGTCGCAGACGGAAAACCCGCACATCATCTCCTATGCGGCAGAAGGGTACAAATGGCCGGACAACGAGCTCTACCTCATCAACAACACACTGGTAGACAACCGGCCCAACAACGGCGTCTTTCTCAGAATCAAACCCGGTAACGTGAAAGTTCAGGCCATCAACAACCTACTTGTCGGCAAAGGGAAACTCGACTCTGCAGGTCCCGGTCATTATCAGAACAACACCAATGTAGACTGGGGCGAGTTCGTGCGCGCCCAACGTGAGGATTTTCGTCTCGTCAAGGACTCCAAATTGATTGGCAAGGGAATCAATCCCGGCATTGCGAACGGGGTCAATCTCAAACTGGTCAAAGAATACCGGCACCCCCGAGGAACGGCCCCGATCGCGAATCCTTTGCTAAATCCGGGAGCCATGCAATCTGTTGATCAATCAGAGTCCCGACAAAAGCAGCGCTGAGATATGAGATCTGTTATGCGGGACGCTCGATACGGAGGAATCCTCGCTGCTGTAACAGTAGCGGCGATCGCTGGTTTTTTTGCGGGGAATTCCTACGTGTCGCGTTCGGTTTCCGATGACAACACGCGCTTCATAGAGACACAAAATGGGCACTCGCGCCGTCTCGACCGCGGAAGTTCAGATGGCCGAATCGTTTTTCTTGGAAGCAGTACGTTTCAGGGGCTGGACACCTCGGCCGTTACGCCTGTTGGACTTAACCTCTCGGTGGGTGGCGACACTCTTTCAAACCTGGTCAGACGCGCTTCCGAATGCCGGTCGCTGGCAACGGCACGTGCAGTTATCATCAACATCGGACTCAACGATCTGAGCAGACGTGCAACCAACCAGAAACCAAGATCGAGTCACTGTTTGCTCTCGTTCCTGCGCTTACCCCCATTGTCTTGGTTGGCGTCCAGACCGTTACGGCGACAAAGAAACCTGCCGCTTGCAATGGGGATGGGGTACGGCTATCAGAATTGATTGCCGCTTTGAACGATCAGCTTATAAGGGCTTGCAATGACAGGAAGCTTTGCCAATTTGTCGAGAATCCAATCGCTTCAACCCGGGATGAAGCCGCTCGGAGAGACATGATGGAAGCGGACGGAATTCATCTCTCGACGACCGGTTACGCACTTCTTGCATACAAAATCAGAAATGCGCTATCTAACCTCGGCATGCCTGGCCTCCAGCCCGAAAGCTAACCCGATGAAAAGCGCCGCCTTGTCACGCAACTATTCTCTCGACGCCGCCAGAGGCGTTCTGATGACGCTTGGCGCCTTTGTTCATGCATCGAACATTTATTCAGTAGCAGGAGACTGGCTTATAGGAGATGGAGAAGGCATCTATTTTTTTGACCTTGTCTTTCAAAGCATCTCCCTTTTCCGTATGCCGACTTTTTTCTGGATTTCCGGTTTTTTTTGTGCGATGACTTTTGAATACTACGGAAGTGGTGGTTTGATCCGAAAAAGATTACCAAGAATTCTTGTTCCTCTTGTGGTGACATGGGGGACGCTAAATGTTGCACAAGTTTGCTTTTTAGCTTGGTTTCGTGGACAGGACGTGTTTGAAGCAGTATCGGCGGGAGTTCCGGTGTATCACTTGTGGTTTCTGATAGACCTCATGGTTTTCATTGCTTTCGCTTCTCTTGCCTTGCCGTTGCTCAAACACACTTCGTCCCTTGCCAAGAAGACTGAATCGCTGACGGTTTTTCCCACTTTGATCGCTTTGACGCTTGTTACGTTTCTTATTTCAGCAATTACCCGTTCTTCTGGCATGGCCTATGAACCGATCCTGCAACTGACTAGCCTTTTTCGTCTTTCCAAGTACGCTCCTTTTTTCATTGTCGGCGTCCTAATGTACAGTCACGATGGATTGCGGAAAACGTTTTTGCACGTCCCTTTGATAACACTATTTATTGCGCTACCTACCGCTCTATTTGTACAAAAGTTCTCGCAAAATCAGAGCATTATTGTGAGAGAAACCGCCCATTTCGTGGAGATACTTATGGCATGGATCAGCGTTGCCACTGTGTTAAGCCTATTCCGTGATTTGTTTAAGAATGAAAGTCCGCTAACCCGATTTCTGAGCGATTCAGCCTACACCGTGTACCTCTTTCACCATATCCTGGTTGTCGTAGTGGGCTGCGCCCTGATTCAATATTCATTCGATTCCTGGCTGAAGTTCCTTTTTGTTTGTGTTACAAGCTTAGGCTTTTCAATGCTGGTGCACATGGCTCTTATTCGACAAAGCCATGTGGCCCGCTTCCTATTTAATGGCAAGTCGGTTTGACAACAAGAATCGTCACAGATCCGCCAATCTGAGCGGAGACTTAGGAGGTTTCCTCATGTCCAGACGTTTATTTCAAAGTACATTTCTTCCAAAGGTCTTTGTTCGGTTTCTCATAGTGATCGGACTCGTTGCCTGGACTAGCTTCACGTATGCCAGAAAGCCCAAGGACATTGAAGAGTCGGAAATGCAACTGATCCCGGCTTACTGTCCGGACACCATGGGATTCCAATATGGCGATGCCTACACGAGGACATCGCCTAGGGCAAGTCACTGGGTTGCTCTCATGGGCGATAGTTTCTGGCACATGCATCATTATTGCTGGGGAATGATTAATTTGAATCGTGCCAGGAGAGCCGGAGTTCCGGCGCAAGCCAAGAGAGGGCTATTGGAAGAAGTGAGGGGCGATTTCCAGTATGTCACAAACAACTCTCCAAAGAACTTTGTGATGTTGCCCGAAGTTTATACGCGGCTTGGTGAAGTTGAATTGATGCTCCAGCAGCCAAACAGGGCACTTATAGCGTTTCAACGTGCTGCTCAGCAAAAGCCGGATTATTGGCCCGCCTATTCCCATTGGGCGGAATACCTCATAAGAGTGGGCAAACGTCAGGAAGCCCTGAAAACAATCATTGCCGGCTTGGCCTACTCACCTGAATCAAAAGTCCTGCTGGAGTTGTTCAAGGTTTCGGGTGGAAAACCTTCCGATATGCCTGCTCCGATCAGAAAAACTGAACCGCTAGCAGATACGGAAGACAGCGCGGAATCAGACGATAATTTATCTGGCGAAAAGAAAACAACGAATTAGCTCCCCTTCGAGTATTTCCGACACAACATATCCCAATGATTTCTTCAGGTTAATCTTTTGAGTTCAATCAGACGTTCGCTTGCCTATTCAATAGCTAACAGTTACCTGGCTTTGCCTCTTCAACTGCTGGGTACCATGATCATCTCGCGTCTTCTAACCCCAGCCGAAACGGGGGTTTTCGCTGTCGCTGCTGTGTTCGCCGCCTTTGCAAGTACGTTCCGGGATTTCGGAGTCGCTGAATACCTAATCCAGGAAAAGGAACTGGATTCGGACAAGATTCGAGCGGCTCTTGCGGTCAACATCGCTGTCTCATGGCTGATGGGGATTTCTCTCTTCTTCGGAGCGCCGTTCGCTGCTGCTTTTTACGATAGCCAAGGGGTTGGCGAGGTCATGCGCGTACAGGCCTTCAACTTCATCCTGATACCGTTCGGCGCCGTAACCATGGCCAACTTTCGGCGGCAGCTTGATTTCAGGCCGATTTTTATAGCGGGAATCCTTGGCAATGTGACGACATTCATTGTTTCGATTGGCTGTGCCTTCAGTGGTATGAGCTACATGAGCCTCGCCTGGTCCTCTCTCGCGGGAGTTATTGTGACGGTTTGCGTATCAATGTGGTTCCGTCCAGCCGACTTTCCACGTTGGCCCGGAGTCCGCCACATTGGCCGTGTAATTCATTTCGGGAAATTCGCCAGCGGTATCTATGTTTTCGGGCAACTCGGGGCCGGCGCACCGGAAATGATCCTGGGGCGGATTCAAGGCATGGTGGATGTCGCTTTGTATAGCCGTGCGAGTGGTCTCATAGAAGTCTTCAACCAAACGGTAATGCGCGCCATCATGCCTGTATGCCTCCCTTACTTTGCGAAAAGCAATCGCGAAGAAGGCTCGGTCGTCAAAGGCTATCTTGCGAGCATGTCCTACCTTACGGCAATTGGTTGGCCATTTTTGGCTTTCGTCGGAATTGAAGCCTACGCGGCCATCCGCATCATGTACGGGGTACAGTGGATGGAATCCGTACCGCTGGCGCAGATACTCTGCATCGCAGGTGCAATCAACATGGTCCACCGCCTATCAAAGGAAGTCTTGATTGCTTGCGGCGATGTCAAACAAAGCAACATGCTGCAGATCATTACGCAATTCACGCGCATCGCGGGACTGTTTGCGGTTATACCTTTCGGATTGATCGGAGCATGCTGGGGCTACCTCGCCGGATCCATTGCCGGAGCTCTGTATGCACAGTGGCTGCTGGCCCGGATGATCGGCCTGACGAGTCAAGGCGTACTAAAGACTTGCCTACCGAGTGTCGGCATTGCCTGTTTCAGCATCTTGCCAATTTCCGTATGGACTGTTGTATCTGGTATCTCCGAAAGCAACTTCCCGGAACATGCCTTCGGTGGAGGCGCCATGACAGGATTGTGCTGGTTGGCAGCGCTCCGCTTCCTCAAGCATCCGCTCTGGAAAGAAGCGGTGGAGTTGTCCAAGAAAGCCCTCTGCAAATTGCGCCCTGCCCCGTAAACGCCAGGAACACTCAAATCAGATAGTCACCCCGGCGAAAGCCGGGGTCCAGTTCGTTGACCTTGCTGGATTCCCGCTTTCGCCGGAATAATGACATTGCGACATAAATTCACCCAAATCAAGAACTCACACTAGAGCCATCCCATGAACGCAAAATTATCCGGCCAACTCGACCTCAATAGTCTGCGCGACGCGACCCGCGCTCGGACTCTCATCGAATCTCTGGACTTTCAATGTCGTGACACGGCACGGGACGCGAATGTTGCCTGCGCGATCATCGGTACACCACGATTCACTGAGACCGAGGCCATCAGTGCCGCTCGCTCCGGCGGACCGGCTGCCGGCCTGTTGAACGCATGGAACAAGCACGACGCGAACCTCACCGGAAAAATGCACGGCAACTACGCCCTAGCGGTCGTCGATGCTCGTTCGCACTCTGTTTTTCTGGCAGCGGACCGGTTCTCCGTCCAGACCCTGTGCTACCGCATCGAAGGAAGCACGATATCCTTCTCGGACCGTGCCGACTGCGTGGCAGGTCGTGGCGACGACATCGACCCTCAGGCGCTGTTCGACTACCTCTATTTCCACATGATCCCGGCTCCGCGAACCGTATTCCGCAACGTAAAACGCCTGCCGGGCGCGCACGCATTGCTGATGAATACGGACGGGGTCAAGGAAATCCGTCATTGGCCATTGAACTTCGACGAACATCATCGACAGCCGTTTGAAAACGCCAGGAACACATTCCGGCAATTGATACGGGACAGTGTCACCGAGGAAATCGAGGGGCATTCGCATGTTGGAGCATTCTTGTCCGGCGGCACGGACAGTTCCACCGTCGCCGGGATGCTGGGCCAGATCACCGGCAATCCAACACAGGCCTACTCCATCGGTTTCGAGGCCGAAGGATACGACGAAATGGAGTATGCCCGCATTGCGGCCCGCCATTTCGGGTGCAAGCATCACGAGTACTACGTCACCCCTGCGGATCTGGTTGCCAGCATGCCGGCGGTTGCCCGGTACCATGACCAGCCATTCGGTAATTCCTCAGCTTTGCCGGCCTACTACTGCGCGAAGATGGCGCAGAGCGACGGCTGCACCAAGATGCTGGCGGGCGACGGAGGAGACGAACTGTTCGGAGGCAACTCACGTTACGCCACCCAGCGGTTTTTCGAGTTCTATCACTCCGTCCCGACGGGCATGCGACGCCTCATCGAACCGATGTGCGGCGACGACAGCATTTTGAGGAAGATCCCCGGGTTGAGGCAGGCCACCGGATATGTCCGCCATTCGCGCATCCCGATGCCCGACCGCATGATGAGCTTCAACCTGATCATGCATCTCGATCCCGCCAAGGTGCTCACCCCAGCGTTTCTCTCCAGGGTCGACCTTGCGGAACCGCTGGCGCACATGCGCAAGACTTGGGGCGAATGCTCTGCTCCTAGCCTGATCAACCGGATGCTTGCCTACGACTGGCGCTACACTCTTGCTGACAGTGATCTGCCGAAGGTCCGCGGCGCCACGGCGATGGCCGGGGTCTCCGTAGGATATCCGCTGCTCTCCGACCGGCTGACGGATTTTTCCATGTCGCTGCCGCCGGAATGGAAACTGCGGCGTTTCAAACTGCGCTGGTTCTTCAAGGAAGCGTTGCGCGGTTTCCTTCCCGACGAAATCATCACCAAGAAAAAGAAGGGATTCGGTCTACCGTTCGGTGTCTGGGCGGCCCGTGACGCCGGGCTGAAACAACTGGCGGGAGAATCTCTGTATGGATTGGCCGGACGCGGAATCATCCGCGAGGATTTTGCCCGGAAGCTCATTCCGGATTACTTGCCGGAACATCCGGGCTACTACGGAGAAATGGTCTGGATTCTGACGATGCTGGAACAGTGGCTACGCCTCTATGCGCCGAAGTATTCGCTTTCCGCCGAGTAAATGAACTGAGAGGAAATTCGCATTTTTGACTCTTACGGCACCCGGGGGAACTTGACCGTTGTGATGCTTACTAATCGCACTGCTCGCGTTTCCTTTCTGAAAGGAATGACATGCCCATCGATTTGTCACACGTGCCGCCAAACACCGTCTGGGACCACTCGTCGGACAAGACCTTTGTCGACTACTACGAACAACATTCACTAAACCCTGAAACCATTCAGCGTTTTAGGTCCATTCGCGACAAGGCGCTGAATCTTCTCGCATCACAGCCAGGCCAATCTGCCAGCAATCTGCATGTAGCCGACATCGGCTGCGGTACTGGCACCCAATCGCAACTGTGGGCACAACTCGGGCACCGAGCCCATGGACTGGACGTCAATGGTCCGCTCATTGAAATCGCACGCCGGAGAGCAATAGACGCCGGTCTGGCGATTTCATTCGATATTGGGTCGGCAACAGAACTGCCCTATCCTGACACGTCGATGGACGTTGTGCTGCTGCCTGAACTCCTTGAGCATGTCGCCGACTGGCAGCGGTGCCTCTACGAAGCAATACGCATACTTAAACCCGGTGGCCTGCTCTATCTCAGAGCTTGTGAGCTTTTCGGTCACGCCCGCCGAAGGGGGCGCGAGTGGGTTTGTGATCGCTGTGGCGGTCAGATGATCTGTTCAGCATGAAGGCACTCGCGTTATCTGGTTTTTCGGGTCGTTT